>VTLG01011624.1_pt1 | contig 16737 bp, 22 predicted proteins | sample 4694571 | NCBI WGS metagenome assembly VTLG01 (sample SAMN12604809, study PRJNA352737) | marine metagenome | biome: ENVO:00000447; feature: ENVO:00000209|ENVO:00000569|ENVO:01000036; material: ENVO:00002151; isolation source: viral sequences binned using virsorter ...
CTTCGTAGTGCTACGGTCGATCCCAAACTTCAACCAAGTTGCAGCACGGGGATCATCAGAGACCTTCAGTTTCTCTATGACGAGATCCGCAACCTGCTGATACAGATCGTAAGGTCGATCCGAAGGAAGGACATTGGTGTACTTAGCTCCAACAGGATCACGCAACAACATCGCATAGATCTGATGACCTTGGTTCGATGCGTCTTGAGCAACGGGTATCTTCGATACATGACCATAACCCACCTGCAAGAACTCCCCCATGTCCATCGCAGTAGCCAGAAACCCCCACGGTTCATCGGCTTTAGACCACTCTGAGGTAGCCCCTAAAGGATCCTGGTGGATGGCCTTGAACAGATCCTCGTTTGACCAGACCCATTCAAGACGCTCCTCAATGGTTTTCTTATCAAGTCCCCAGCAGTTTGCGAGATGTACCCCAAGGTAATTCGCATCATTCTGGGTCTCGATTGGATCACCTTCAGCAAAGCGAAGAACTGATCTTGCCCAGTCTGGTCCCTGAGGGTTGAGGTATGCGGGGATGTCGTAAACACGACTACGGAAGTCGCATTGTTTCGGGAAGGTAATGAACTGATCCACGAACTTCTGTGCCAGATACAGAACCTTGGTGAGATGAAGTCTTTTGCTTCGGTCCTGCTGGTTGAGGTGGTGAGTTTCCTTGGCAGCCCTTCGCCATTGCCTCTGGATTGTCTCGTCTGCCCAGTCCTTGTCACTGGGACGATCCGGTATTTCCCGGTCACAGTTTGCGGGAAGACCCCCAACACCTGAGTTGTTCTCATAGCAGTACAACATGCACTGGAGAACATCGTCGTTGATCTCCCACTTTGTTCGCTGCAATGAATTGATTGCCGAGTAGAACTCGGGCATCTCAGTGTTGTCGAGTTCCTCTAGGTATGACTTGTCATAGGTCTTCACCAAAGGTCTACGACGAACCTCATCAGACAAGTACCCACCTTGCCACATATTCTTCCAGTCCATTGGATCAACAACCATCGGCATATAAACCGGAGTCAGGATCTCATGGAATGCGTGAGCTTGTTTCAACCAGTGAAGCAGTGACTCAGTAGCCCGAACAAGCGTGACAGAACGAGAGAAGATGTTGGTCACAGTCTCGATATCAATCAGACCAGTCGCAGTCCTCATCAAGTCAATCAGGACCAACCCAACAGCACACCGATCCTTCCCGTTCCACCTTGGAAGAAAGATGTCATTGGCCTTGGCGGTCTTGTACCAAAGTCTTCTACGAGAATCGTATGAAGTGTTCTTCTTGGTTCGTTCAAAGAGGTCTTTGTAAAGACCGGGATGTTCATCCTTGAGCTTCCTCGCCCGGTGGTCATCCTCAAGGTACTGACCCAACCTGATAGCGATTGATGTCAAGGTTCTCTGTTGAGAGATCCCATCAAGAACTGTCCGGGCAGTCAGAGCAGCCATGACATTCGTAGGGATCAAAGAGAAGTATGGAAGTACCCGGTGTTTGCGTCCCGGTCCTGACTCAGAAGACTTCATCCATCTCTTGATCTCTTCATCAAGACTGGTGATTGACTCACCAAGAAGACGCTTTGCAGCCGGTGAGTAAGTCTCAGTAGCCTTGTCACGACCACGCTGGACCTTACTCCAGTACCGCTGCTTCCCCAGCTCCACCATCTCTTTTTCTAAGTCGGCTTGGCGCATCCTTGCATCCTCTGCCACACTATCGTGCCACAAGTTTCAGATTCTTTAAAATTGATCCATCCGTGGATTTCTGAATAGGTCAGTATCAGTGGTCTTCAGTATACACAAATCAAACTAATCATTTAGATAGATTTAACCTCCTACCTTCAAGCTTCTCAATGGCAGACTCAAGGTCTTTCGGGGCGAGATGGGTGTACCTCATGGTCATCTGGATCGTCTTATGTCCAGCTAACCTCTGCACCATCGCAATCGGGACACCCTCTTGAACTAAGTTACTGATGAAGGTGTGCCGACAGGCATGAAGAGTGGCTTGAGGATCATCAGACCAACCGAGTTGTTCCCTGACACGATCAAAGAGACGCCGGGTTCGGTCATAGTTCGTCCACTTGAATGGGCCACTATCGACCCGCTGCGAGCTTAGAGTTCCACAGAGATATTCTAATGTATATGTCCTTTTGATAATCTCAGACACTTCTGTAGTCATCGGGATAGACCTCGGTGAGCTGTTCTTGGTGTCACTGAGAACAATCAGGTTGTCCTGGATGTTCTCCCACTCAAGACTAAACAGTTCACCGCACCTCATCCCGGTGTCGAGAAGTACCCGGACGATCCACCCGTACTCAGGGCATCCAAGGTGGTCGAACATTCGCATGATCCGCAACTGCTCCTCATCGGTGTACCACCTGATCCGTCCTTGGTTCTCCTTGGACTTCTTGATAGATGGCTTGCGGTCAATGACACCTAACTCCTCAGCAACCGTGAGCATCTTGGATAATGCTGAGAGCTTCCGGTTGATTGTTCCGTTGGAGTTACCAAGACGCTTCCACTCAGCCACAGCAAGATCAATAGACACCTTGTCGATGTCTTCGATCATAGTTCGTGATCCAATGGCTTTGACTACAGCACCCGAGTTCAGCAGTGCAGTGTCCTCTGACTTAGAGCCAGCCCATACAGTCCTGTAGGTGTAATCACGGAGGTCATCGAGTGTGCGAGGAAGTCCCCGGTTCGATGCCTGAGCAGATACTTCGGGAACACGGCCAGCAACTAAGTCAGCCTTGGCCTGTGCTTCCCATATCTCTGCCTGTAGACGGTCCTTGAATGACCTACGGTAGCGACTACCTTTGTGATTCACAGCAGCCTCGTAACTAGATCCTCGTTGTGTAATGCTCATGGTTCATCCTCCTTATTGGAACTAACCAGAATGTTCTATCTTTGTTCTCATGTCAAGCCCCAGGAAAGAAAGGCTCCCCACCCAGAACTAACTGAGTGAGGAGCCGAGGATGATGACAAGTTATCTGTGAAGAGGAGTATAGCAGATCAGTCTGGGGTTGTTCATTGTGAGGCTCCCATATTATCACGGAAGTCCTCCGCAGTGAGGAAAGCTTTAGAGCAGACATCAAATAATTTGATGAAGTTGTCTATCACATCCTCCACTTGATCTTCATCAATTACCTGATTGTCTGCAACCGTGAGCATCATGGTACATTTCTCGGTGTCATGCCTAGATTGATGAATATTGAAATCATAAGTCATGAAGTTGATCCGTATGTCTTCCAAAGCATCCGCTAATCTCAGGAAAGCCTCCACAGGGTCCACAAGTTGATACGACGAGACAACCCCCCTCTTACCAGTAAACACCCTGAGTTTATTCTCCGAACGCTCTAGGACATCCTGCATGTCGAAAGTTTCCAACGGATGGTGGGCGAGGTTATCTGGACTACCTCCGTTGTTCAGTTCCTCAATCTGATCATCGTCGATCACCTGAATAGTGCATCCTTCAATACTTGTGAATGTGGACCCATCATTCAGGACTACGATTGTGTCTGTGTTTTCGTAGTTCACGCTGCACCTACTTTCGCAACTACTGCCTGAGTAACATTGACAACTAGAACCTCTTTGCTTCGCACAGTCTTCCGAGTCAGGGCAATGAGATCCCCAATCTCTGCACGCTTTCGGAGACCACTACAGGAGAACCTACGGTCTCCCCTGTTAGCGGTCCGATAGAAACTAAGGCGGCAAGGTGTGCCGTCCTCATACTGAGCCTCAATGTACCGCTTCTCACCACTAACCATATCAGTGAAGTCCACTCCGAAGTGGTACGCGAATGCTCTGAGACTACTGTTGGCATCAATGATGGACTTCTCCAACATTGTCTTGGTCAGCCTGAGAGTACCGTGGTCCTTTGGGAGTCGGTCTAGGATTGCTTGTTCTTGATTGTTCACGCTGCACCTCCTGTAGCCTTGGCGATGTCTTCCATCAGTTCATCAACGTCATCGGGTAAAACAATCTCTGCGGCTCTCCACTCAGGAGGGAGATGTGAAAGAAAGTGACCAATGGCATGTTCCGGCTTCGTAAAGCATGGAGACGCGCATGCGAGAGCAAAAAAGTCATCTCCGTGTTGCTTGATAACTAAATCCTGATAGACGGACGGGAAAAAATCGCGGGGCGTTGGCTCAAGGCGTTTCTCTCCCTCCCAGTATTCCACGCACGGGTCCGTACCATCAACGTGCCATCCAAGCCCCGGAACACCTGCCTCTTCTGGCACCTCATCGTCATACACCAAGCCGTCCCAAGGGATAATAATCTTTCTGGTTGTTGTTTCTTGGTTGTTCATTGTTCATCCTCATAACTAACTACTAACTAACTCGCAACTAATGTTGCTCGTAACTAATGACTAACTAGGAACACCCTAGCCAGTTGAAACGACCCCGCACCCCGTTAGAGGTGGAGGCCGTGAAGGGATCAGGTCAGAGCGGCTCGCAATTCATCATCGGTCATACTCGCGATGGCATCGTCAATAGGTTTGATGGCATCCGCTATGGCGAGCATCTGAGAGGTAGAAAGGTCGGGCGCAATGTCCAGCACTTTAGACATAATGGCATCGAGATCACTACCGCCGAATGTGGCATGGCCTAGTAGTCTAGCCAAGCCCCGCTCAAAATCCTCGCCACTAATCCGGCTCGATTTGTCGCCACCATCAATGGCGTTGATGTGCTTTCCTGTGGTCGGTCCCCAATCATTCCGGCGAACCCGCTTAGGGCCGCCCATGACAGAGTAGGCCACAGGTGTTTTGTATGAGAACCAAACCTGTAGAACCCCATTAAAATCAAATAGCAGGGCATTGGCGGCGGTAGTGTTTTCACAGTAGGCCGAAAAGGTCGGCAAAGTCATCATTTCATCATCCTATGCTCATTGACGACACCATGCCGACAATGTGAAACCACCCCGCCCGCGTTAGCGGGTAGGGCAGTGGTGTGCGGTCACTCTGAGAACAGGACCCCGCCGCCGTCCATGCGTATGAGCGTGCCCCGTTTCTCCATTGCATCGACGATCTCATCGGCGTCCTCGATGTCCTCTAGTCCACACTGTTCTGCCAATTCCTGAAGGCTGTTGTACTCGCACCATTCACAGCATATAGAGACAACGCAGAAGTCTTCTGGCCGTTCTAGTTCTTGTCCTCGATCCCAAAGGTAGGCATACAGATACTCGTAGGCATCGTATGAGAACTGGTCTTTGCGTCCGCATCGCTGGAACTCATCCCGCATATGTGCCGCGCTTCTGATCGTTTGGACTAGCATTGTTCATCATCCTTTGTTTCATGTTCTGGAAGTCGTCCGGGATAGATCCCGGCTTCGTTGTCTGTAGTTATGGCTAGGGACATTCCCCAAATGACCGCGACAAACCCGAGTAGCAAAGCGATAGCGATCAGGGTATCGGTCAACATGCTGCATTCTCCCGACAATCCGTGACGGCTTCGGCTTCAGTCTCGAACGGACCGAAAGGCTCGGAGTCTGGGAGGCATCCCGGCATGCAATACCAGTAGTACCAGCCAGCCTCAAAGATCGTGAACTCGTTGGCATGGTCGGCATTCTGTTGGTTGTAGATTGCCTCCAGTGGAGACACTGAGAACACCTCCACATCTGGCAGGGCCATTGGATCGGATTCTCTAGACGGGTCTGAATAGATACTCATTGCTCATCATCCTATGTGCGAGCCGGGACAATTCCCGGCCAGTGAAGCCACCCCATCAACTTTCGTTGGTGGAGTGGTTGGTTTGGTCATGCACCAAGTGCGCGCTCTGCCATCTGATCAGGACAGAGACTGTGAGAACAATAGGGCGTACTTACATCGCTATCGGTATCTTCGTCGGTATCTTCGTCGCCCAGATCGCCCCAATTATCGTAATCGTGCAGATCCTCACAATCGTCATACCGTTCTCGATCATCGGTCATCATCGCCATCCTCTATGTTCAAGCCGTCACTATTGACGGCCAGTGAAGCCACCCCATCAACTTTCGTTGGTGGAGTGGTGGGTTGTTTCAATAAAGCGCGCCGTCTGCTGCGGCTTGCCTCGCGACTTCAGCCGTTGGGAACGGACCGAAGGCTACGCGGTTTCCCGGTGCCGCTACTTCAACAGAGATAGTTGTAGCAAGAGTCCCGATGAACGTAGAACAGCCGGTATCGTTCAGGTTGTGGCCATAATAGAATCCCGGTTCAGTTGTGGAGGGGAATCCGGCGTATTCATTCCCCCGCTGCGCTTCCACAATTCCCGCTTCAATATCATCCTCATATCGCTGGCATAGGGCCGCTTCCTCAGGGGTGACATAGAAGACGGTACAGCCGTCACAAGTGGCGAACCAACGGGCGCGGATCGCGCTCCACTTAGAACGGAATGGGCCGATCCTCACACCCTCGCTGTATTCATAGAACCACGACTTACCCAGTGTGGCAGGCTTCCGCGCTGAGAAGATCAAGCCCTTATCCCAATTATCGTTGTAGTGTGTGTTTGTCATCATTCATCATCCTCATGATTGATCCGGGACAATTCCCGACTCGCTGAGAATCCTATCGGGTGAATGGTGTGGTGTGGTTGAAGAATGCTGAGATTCTTTGAGATTGTCCGGCGCGGCGAAATGCCTGCTGAAATATCAACAGGCATATGCAGTCATCCGGATAGGTGGATGATGTCCAGATCAACCATCACTAGATCATCAATCTACCGAAGACCCCATGAAACACGGTCAATTATTGGATAGGGTGGCAGGTCTTCGTGAATCAGGACGGGAATTAGCGAGGGCATACGGGGGAGAACGCTAGTGGCTACATCTACGTAACCCTCTCAGATTTTTTCGCCAAATTCAGCGACCATTTGATCACTTGCCGGGGCTTCCCCAATCCCGGTTCCCATTATCATCCCTGTGCGATTCGTGCATGGCATCCGTCTACAACAACCGTAAGATTTGTAGTAGACCAAGTGATCGTAGGTCGATTATAGCAACTCCCTATTATCACCCAAACCAATCCCGGACTTTCCGGATTCCCCTATAGATCTTTCCGTGAAGATCCCAGAACCATCTCTGGATTCTGAACCACACCCGGAGTCTCCACTTGAGGTTAGATCTTCGACCCATTTCCCGAACTCCTGAGGATTCTTCTTGATGATTGTAGCAAGAGACATCTCCAGGGTTCTGATGTCCCCTTCGGTAAGTCTCAGTCCAAAGATCTCTGTGATGCACTCAAGGACTTCATGGAGGATTGTCAGGGCTTTGATGTCATTTGGTAGATCTTTATTCACCGTGATCTGTGGATGTGGGAGACATTGGAATTCACCCCAAGTCTCTTCCTTGGTGAGATCTCCATAGACCACAGGAACCTCTAGGGGTCCGATCTGTAGTTTCATCTGTATTTGTTATGGATCTTCAACATTCTGTTGCGGGCTTCTGTTTCACGCTTCTTAGATTCTGATTCTTCACGATCATATTTGTCTTGACCGGATTTCAGGATTGGATTTACTTTGTGCATCCACCTAAGAGCAGGTAGAGGAGACTTTGCGTAGTTTGCTGCCATACACATTTTATTACTTTCCTCCTCCACCACCACCACTTTGGATGGTGAGTCTAGGTCTATAGTTAAAACCAGCTCTTCCTCTGCCTCTAGGTTTTATCCGAATTCTCGGGCCTTCTGGGGACATTGCGGTGGTTGTTCCAAAACCAGAGGGCGGCGGTCTCCAGTTGTTTGGGTCTGACCAAGACGGTCCTTGTAAATCTGGATTACTTGTTGTTCCAAGTCCTGCACCAGTTCGGTACTGGTTGTAATACTCATCCTCAAGAAGTTCTTCTTCTTCTTCCAGTTCTTCTTCACGTTCTCTTAGACGATCTTCATCGTCATCTTCCACCACCAGATTGATGGTGAGTTCTGGATCAGGAGAACACATCAAGCACCACCAATAAGCATTGACAGTCGTTTACGACGAGGTGACTCTTCCATAGAGGGTGATAATGAACTATGACCTGAAGAGGAGAACTTGTAATCCCCAGATTGCCCCCCAGTCACAATACCTCTACGAGAGTGTGCTGCATCCCAAAGTCCAGCTTTCTGGCGTCTCTTCCGCTCATCCTCAGCAGTTTTCATCCTTGCGGTATATCCAAAAGTACCTGGAATTGCTCCACCCTCAGCTTGGTGTTTTTCCATTACAGCTTTCCGTTTGTCCTCATCTTTCCATGTCTCTAGTTCAGACTTCAATAACGATGGGTGCATGGCCCGGAATTTTTTACGGATAGCAAGAGACGAACCTGAAAGCGGAGGTCCACCACGGTATTCGAGGTTCTCTTTCGTATAGTTAGGGTTTGATCCACTCATACACATCATTGAACCCTTTCTATGGATTGGTTCTGAAGAAGAACAGACCTATAGATAATTCATAGATGATCTATAAATGATCTATAAATGATCTATAAGTAGGTTCTAAGAGTAAGTTTATCAGTATGTTCTCTATGGATTTCTTTAGAGTATTCTAAGGTTCTTATAGAGTTATTCTATATCCATAGATCTTTTCTAAGTCTTCTTAGATATTTCTAAGTAGTTTTATATGTTCACTTAGATCTTCTAGATCTAGAGCTTCCCCCCCAAACCCCCCCACGGACCACCAAGGAGGATGAGAACCTGGGGTCAACGCAGAGGTGAATGGGGGAGAAACTCAAGACCTAAATGAACATGTTCACTTGCGTGTTCACTTGAGTCTTCTGAGTCTGTCGCTTCCAAAGAACCTTTTGTTCTTCAAAACATGTCCCTAATTGGTTCAGTACCCTATCAGAACCCTAATATCCTCTCAGAGGCTCTAGGATCGCTCAGGAGGGATTTTAGGTATCCAAGGTAGGATGACATACCTGAGTGGATGGAATGCCGTCAGAGGGCTTCCTCGTCGCTCTCAGAGGTATCTGGTGCAAGGATGTCCACGACCTTTATGTGTTTCACAAGGGCGTCTGTGAGTTCCACTGTGGAGATCTGATCCAACAAGAACTTCTCCCACGCATCTATGAAGTCATCGAGCGATGACCGGAGAAGTCCTTCTGAATCCATGTTATGGAGTTCCTTGGAGAACCACCCAAACAGTGGTCTTGGAATTTTTCTAGTTCTTCTTTGAGCTTGTCAGCACGGTGCTGATGAATGGCCTGATCAACATCTCTGGACATCTGGTCTACCCAGTATTGGACAGCCATCGCCAGTACATCCAGACGGTCATCATGGGCCAATGAACCCTTCTCTCGGGTCAGCCGGGTCATCTGGTAGAAGAGTTGATACTTCAGTGCCTTCTCAGCCGGAAGATGCTTGGTTGAGTCATAGTCCTTTCGGACCACCCGCTCATCCACGATAAGTTTGTGTCTGTGGCAGACAGGTTCTAAAACGTCCAAAATTCGCCGTTCTTTTTGGATATTGTGTCTAACTTCCGTGATCGTGACTTTATGTATCTTGGACAGAATGGGTTTTAACAGTGCCGTAAACATGCCGTCACCGAAGTTGGATTCCACCAGGACTTCATTGACTTCCTGTTCCTTGGCGATGACCGACAGTGCCTTGAGAGTCTCTTCTGAGTACCCTCCGGGAAGTCCCCCGGCTGCTGTGACGAATAGCTGAGAGTTCAACATCTTCACCACTGCATATGCCGTCTCATCCTGTCCTCGACCAGAAGGGTCAATCGCCATCACGGAGCCTTGGTACTTCAGGAGTTCCCCGTTGGTCCCCATCGGCATGTAGTACCGATCACCATTGAACCCGACACACGGGAGATCCTTATAGGCATACTCAGGAGACCCAGCCCACACCACCTTCTCAGGAGCATTCTCGGCATCCAGACGCATCACGATCAGATCGTGGAGCTTCAGAGGATACCTGTCAGCATCACTGAGAGTGGTATCGAGCATGAACTGGAGAGCAAACCCAGTACGCCCATACGAGGCTTCTCGCTCCATGAGGTCGAAGGTGTTGAACCTCTTTGGGTCTGTGGGTTCACCCTCCTCGATCTCCATGTTCAGAATCTTGTCTGACAACCGTGGACCGTATCCAAGAACTTGCTTCTCAGTAGGTTTTCGGGCTGGCCAGATCTTCACATCGTAACCACGGTCAGGAAGCTCGTTGTACAAGCTCTGCTCTGACTGAGGAGTCCCTAGATAGATCACATGACCGTTGGGTTTCAGGACAGCATCAAACTCCTGAACTGCTGAACCCAGCTTGTCTCTCATCATCTGAGTAGCAGAGTTGTTCAAGGACTCCACATCGTCAGCAATGATCAGGTCCGCTCTTGCACCCGTGATCTGTGAGGTGATTCCCTTGGAGGTCACTGAAGGAGCATGGCTCGCTGGAGCAGGACCAACATCAAAGGCAAGCTTGGAGTTCCTCTGAGTCTCATGAGGTTTGAGGTGGTTCAGGATGTCCATCTCAGAGATCAGTCTCAAAGTGAATGTACTGAAGTCATCAGCACGTTGTTTGGACGCAGAGACCACCAGGATGTTCTTGGTGGGGTCCAGCAACAACTGGTGACAGACAAACGCTGAGGTGATCCAAGATTTCCCGACACCTCGGAAGGCCATCACGCATCGACGCTTGGGACCGTTCTGAATGTAGTCCGCAATGTCGTACTGAACTGGAGTTGGGTCAGGAAGACCAAGGTGATCCCACGCCATAAACAGGAAATTCCTAAAGTCTTTTAGGCGTGGGTCCATTCCGTATCTCTCTAATCAATCAAAATCATCTAGGTATTGGTAATCGCCAGAAGGGTCCTCTTGATATAAATAAATGTCACAACCACTATCTGACTCACTAGCATCCTCAGACCAATAGAATTCTAAATGGCATTTAATCAAACGCGGCGGGTGAAACCAGTCCACCGATTCTTGTATTTCAGCGACCCGATTCTTTGCGTCTTCTTCAGACAGAAAATACTCCACCTCTTCCTCATACCCATGACATTCGGACCAATCATGTTCATCAGAATGAAACCCAAAGTGCGGTCCATGTCTCTTAGCACAATCACACTTAGCCTCATTGAGTAAGTACCACTCAACACGCCAAGAAATTGTTGGAACATTTGGTCGTGCGTTCTTCGGCACAACAAATTTGCGTTCGATAAATTTGCGTTCGATTCGTGTCATCATCATCATCCTCGTTTCCGTCACCACAATTAGTGACTTTGGTATTTTACCAACTTCGGATGAATCCTGCTTTTGACTTTAATCTTTGTGGATAACTCAACTGGCTTCAGTGATCTCAGCCTCCGGGTCAAACGGAAGAACCTTCGCCAAATTCATCAGAGGCTCACTCTGATTAACATTCGCGTCGATCCCATTGTCCTTCAGGAATTGTCTGGCAACACTCAGTTCACCTGAACCAGCTTCACCAGATTGGATACGTTCCATGAGGAGTTGGGAAAGAGCTTCGTGAAGTTTCCCAAGTTCCTTTTTATCCATCAATCGTCCTTTCTGGATTTGTTCCATAGTTCAAACAGAACAGAGACCTTCTCTCTCAACATGGTTATTTCACCGTGCATCTTTGCAAGAACGACTACCAATCCCACAAGGCCAACCATAATTGGCCAAGCTGAGTCGATCACATTAAGAACTTTTTCTATGTCCATTCATCATCCCTGATAAAATATCAGTAAGTCTTCTTCTTCTTTTTCTTACCGATCTTCAGAGCAGAGGTCACACGCATCGAGACTTTACCACCCTTTCGGGCTACTCGTTGTCTCCGACCTTTTTTCCGACCAATCACTGGCGTACCGCCGCCACCACCTCTAGGCATGGTTAAATCCTTTCTAAATTAAATGAGATCACGCGCCCAAGTGGACACTGACAGTTCCAGTTGTTCCCGCAGCCGTTGTCACTGTGGCCCGCATCTCAGGGAACAGTTGGATATCCTCCACTGCATCTGCTGTGGATGAAGAGATATTTTTGCTTGAGTTATCGACATCAACCCAGTCCATATCTGGATTTGTTCGACCTTGAAGTTTACAGGTGACATTTCCGCTACCGCTGTAGCTGGCCACCTTGTAACAGACCAGACCTCGGTTTCCCTTGGCCATGTGAATGGTTTCTACGGAGCTGTTTACCGTTTCACTGGCAGACATCGCCGTTGCGTTTACAAGAACTTTTGTGATCATTTTCCTGGGTCCATGTTAATGAATTGAAGAAGAAACGAAGCAACGGCCCCAATGACCGCAGCAGCCCCTAGCATCCAGCTTCGGGAGTTTTCGAGATGACGGATCCTGTTTTCGAGACGCTGGAGTTCCTCGTCGTGAACAGCGAGAGATGTGATAAGAGAATCCACTTTTCCCTCAAGCCGACCTAGAGCTAGGAGTAGTTCTTCGTTCATTGTAGATTCTCATGAATGTTGGGTGGTGTTCTCAGAGGATTACGCAATCTCGATGGCGTAGAACTGGGAATAATTTGAGGTTGTGTAGTGCCTCAAAAACTCACCAGACCCTGTTGTACCGTACAGGCCAGCAATGATGTCATACACAAAAGTTCCAGCACTGCCGGGAGAGTCTATGAATATACCCATACCTGTCCCCCAAACCGAGGTAGCATCAATTTCGGTACTAGTATTCCCCACGATCCTAGAGAACAATCCCAGAGTATCTCCAGAGGGTGTTATTTCAGTTCCACCGGATGGAGTTGCTTTTGCGGTTAATGCGGTGGAACCCCTGTAGATTCCCGCATAATAACCAGTAGAAGCGGCTCCTTGGTATGAGTCCAAACGCGGCTGCGCTATAAGAATAACTTTGGATGATGCGGATTGAGTGGTAATGGACACAGAGATCCCAGAGGCTTTCTTTGCGGTGGTATCGGTTTGACAATAATCCTCACCAGACTCATTTTGAGATGTGTCGTAGGTTGCTGTAGTGATGATCTGTCGGATCGTCATACAGGTGTTTCCACCTACTTTAAGAACACCAGCAATAAGATCAAGGTTCCCACCATAATCCAGAGTCGCTCCTGCCGTACTGCCGTGGTAAACAGAGAATGCTGGGTTTGTACTAGTCGCACTGCTCTTGGCTTGGATAGATACTTGACCTTGCTCATTACTCGCGTTCTTAATAATGACACCCGAGTCTGTAGTTGATGTGCTGTCCCACAAACCTACATCCACTTGCCCATCGTTTCTGACCGCGAATTCCGGGTTTGTGCCTCCCATGTCAATCCGTATGGCTCTGTCGGTGGTGGTAGCACCAGTCTTAGCACTCATGGCTAACTGCCCGTGTCTCGCGTCCCCGGTTCCCGCGACATTGACACCAGCACCCGCAGTAGAACCGTCAGAGTTATAATCACCTACGAGGATGTTGCCATCTGGATCTATAGACGTTAATTTAGTCCCACTAGAGTCCTTGGCCTCTACCAGATTTGCGGTTTGACCCGACAACCCTTGTACAGTCAGGCCAACATCACCAACCAATGATGGCTTTACGGGTTGAAACAACGTATCCTTGGCTACCCCGAAGTTCCTGACCGTGACATTATTTGTTCCACTTGCTGGAGCAGTTGTGAAAGTAATACTGGTGGATGACAAGGTGAAATCTGTGGTTGGTTTCTGAAGAACCCCAGCCACATCCACAATAAATGTGTTCACATCTGTAGCAGCAGGATCACCAGAACCAGAAGTGGAGTCCAAAGTGAATGTTGTAGCACTCGCGTCTCCACTCAGTACCCATGTCTGAGGGATTGAAGGAACCCCAGGGTACAGTGATAACCCATCTACATACCCCTTAGTTGCTGCGTCTGTTTCTGAGCTTGGAGAGTTGACTCTCTTGATACGCTTACTCTCCCCATCCCACTGCTCATCAAGTTGATCCATTTGCATTGCATCAGTGGTTCCTGAGTCTTCAGCTTCCTGAGAGATGTAGAGAAGTCCCAGAGCAGCAGTATCAAGGTCACTCTCGGTCAACACCGAGCCATCCTGAAAGTCTGCGATTTGTGATTGGAAGTCAGTCTTGGACTTTGGAGTGACTCTCTTGATCAATACCACCACACCTGAACCCGGTACGGAAGTGAATGTGAGCTGGTTGGTGCTGGTATCTATGGTGTACCCGGAAGTCTGGAGGACATTATCCAAATAAACTTCGATATGATCTTTTGACAGGTAATCGAATGTGATCGAAAAGGGTTGTGTTCCTGTCGATACATATCTGTTGTATGAGTAAATAGGCATCACTGGTCCTCAATGAGTGCGAGGAGTTGGGAGATACTACTTGTTCTACCAGACCGCCTTTGCTGTCTGATCAAAGCACCGATCTCGTCTCTTCGCTGTACTTCTGGGAATTCTCTGAGCATTTTGCGGAAAGCCTTTGCTCTATACTTGTTCACTACACGGTTGATTGCCCCAATACGGGGTGATTTATCTATGTTCTCAATGGTGTCTTCTGGGAGTCTTTTGTAAGCCGAGGATTTGAACAGCCGAGTCAGTTCTTTCTCAAGCGTTCTCCCACTCAACTTCACGGTCCCTTGAAGTTCCATCCAACGGTCGTATGCTGACTGACCCTCGCGGTTCGCATAGTCCTTGAGATCAACACCATTTTTCAAAGAGTTGGGAGGCATGAACCCGTGACCAACCTTGGCGATTTCTTTAGCGAGGAATGATCCTCCACCAGTCATATAGGTGAATGGGTTGTACAGTTCTCCTTGGCCCGGATGTTTTACTGTTTGGCCAAGGAAGTTCCGTCGAGGATCGAGGGTTGCTGAGATTCCGGGGATTCGGCTCTTGATCGCGTCAAGCACGCCGTTGATTTCCCGAAGATCACCTTCGCCAAATGCTGTGCCGGTTTGAGAGATTGCTGCTGGAACGAACGAAGCAGCGAATTGCTGTATCAACGCTTCTCCACCTCTTGATGGATTACTGACTACTTCAAATGCCCTCTGGAGTCCTGTGAGGTAAGACTTACTGGCAATGTTTCTACCAATAGCCATCGGTAATGCTGACACCAAACCCTCAAGTTTTGAAAGAGCGTCTTGATCGTTGTTGCTGGCGGCATACGCAGCAGTCTCATGGAGATCCGCGACAAGGCCAAAGAATGTCGCAAACGGGTCCAATCTTCGATAGGAAACCCAACCACCAGTTACAGGATCTTTAAAGGAATATGGTTGCCAACCAGAACGAATTAAAGCGTCTCTTTCGTGGCGATTATCAGGTCCGCTTCCTGTAATCCTACCACTAGCTGCGAGTCCAGACATACCTACAAACATGACGGATCCCATAGCCATTCTTCCGTACCAATCCGCACGAACTTCGGGGTCTCTGTCGTAGGCTTTCTTGAAATCAGCCTCAAACCGTTGTTTCACTGCAAGAGGGCTTCGATCCAAGAAGAACTTCAAAAGGTTTGTGGGGGTCCGAACGAACGGAATAACAAAACGAAGTCCAGGGTATTTATTGACCATCTCATTGATCATTTTGGACGCGCCAACAACTCCACCTCGGCCCTTACTAAGAGGAGTCGTGAATGTCGATGACCTCGCTACCTCTCTGGCTTGTTCCGCCATTCGGCCAAGTGATGGATCCCAATACTGCTCGTTGAGTTGAAGAACACGCTTCTTAAATTCAGGAGTGTTTGGAGACAGCCCCTCTTCCAGAGCTTTATCTGTAGCTCGCTTGAGAGTCAAGCTCTCAGCATACATCTGATCGTTTTCTACTGCCCTGTCGAACTGACCTTGTACCCACTCAGCTTGTTCTTGTCGGGTTTTCATCCTGAGTTTCGGGTCCGTCTGAGCCTTGTTCATTAGGTTCTTTCGGAGGTGAGTGCGGTAGTTGAGTTGCTTGAAGAACTCATCTTCCATTGTCAAAAGACGGCTGGGAGTAGTGGTGATCTTATTATCAAGACCTTTATTCATCCCACGGGATGCCCACTTCATCGCCGCTTTGACCATACTGTCACTGTCAGGATCAATATCTAGTGCCGGACTTTGACCTCGATACTCCATTGCTCTAGCGTGGGGATCTAGGATGTTTTCACCTTCCTTGAAGGCTTTTCGGGCGGCTTTGAGTGCTTCAGGAGCAGCTTGCACCATAGAGGAATAAGTCGAGACAAGATCCGCCAGTGGTGACAAATCAACTGTTTTATCTTCCCAAGCCTTTTGCAGAACATCCCCAAAAGCTCGCTCCATTGGAAGGTAAAGTGATGTCACCAAACCAGACGCAACATTGACAATATGTGTGGATGGACCGCTTAGGATTGAATTCATCCAGTAGCTAATCAAAGCGTTGTTCTTCTTACGGAACAGTTTCATTGCTCTACCCGGATTAGAAGGATCGTATGCTTCTACATATTTCTGCATCCGATCACGCACACGATGGAGACCTACTTCATAGTCCCCGTCCCCGACCGCTTCGATCACTTCTCGACGTGCCTGAGAGACATCTCTCGTTCTATCGGAAGGTACACCTTCTCCACCCTCTCCCGGACCACGACCCGGACCTAGACCTTCACCTTCACCCGGACCACGACCCGGACCTAGACCTTCGTCCTCTCCACCTCTTCCTGCGGGAGCATCTCCACCCTTTGTTCCAGTCACAACTTCTTCAGGAAGAACATCTCTGGGAATGTCCACTGGGGGAGCATACTTTTGTCCCACCAATTTACGGGCAACCGCTCTTGCCATGTTGACAGCGTGGTGCTGGTAAAGATTAAAGACACCTTCCATGCGGAGAAACTCAGCAACATCTTGGTCACTGGCTCCAGCACCCTTTATCGCTACCTCGTAAATTTTCCCGCCAAGACTCGACAGGACT
>VTLG01012450.1_pt1 | contig 16737 bp, 7 predicted proteins | sample 4694571 | NCBI WGS metagenome assembly VTLG01 (sample SAMN12604809, study PRJNA352737) | marine metagenome | biome: ENVO:00000447; feature: ENVO:00000209|ENVO:00000569|ENVO:01000036; material: ENVO:00002151; isolation source: viral sequences binned using virsorter ...
AAACAGTTGGAGATGCTTCTAACAATGGAACTATTACTGTTGATGGAGACGTAAGTACGACAGCTTTCTTTGTTGGAGAGCCTTATGACATGACTTATGAATTTAGTACACCATATTTAAAACAACAGGATGAGTCTGGAACTATTTCTGTTGCAAGTAGTCCATATTTACAACTAAGAAAATGGTCAGTTGTTTTTGATAAGACTTCTGCATTTGAATTAAAAATCACTCCTTTTGGAAGAGATACCTCAACTTATATTTATAACGGAATACAGATTGGACAGAACTTAATCGGTCAAGTTGGTATCCCAAAAGAAAGCTTCAGAGTTCCTGTTATGACTAGAAATATTGATGCAAAGATCGAACTGGTAAGTAGTAGCCCTTTACCTTGTATATTCCAGTCAGCTGAATGGGAAGGCTGGTTACAGCAAAGAGCAAGGAGAATTTGAGGATGGCAATTGTACGACCTTCAAAGCTAACAGATGTTCCAATAGTTGCTGAAAATATGAGGAAGGAAGATATTGCAGAGGTAAAAGCACAAACAGGTGCTTGTCCTAAGGGCGGTTTGATCTATGCTTATTTTATGAGTAAGCCATGCTTAACAGTTGTAAGTCGTCATGGTCATTTAATGGCAATGGGTGGAGTTGTTCCAGAAGGGAAAGGTATAGGACGTATCTGGTTGTTAGGATGTCAATCAATGGTTGATGATTCTATTGATAGAAGATGGTTTCTCAGAAAATCAAAGGAAACATTAGCTGAAATGCAGCGACTATATCCTCTACTTTTTAATATGGTTGATGCAAGAAATGAAGTCCATGTAAAATGGATTGATTGGTTAGGTTTTACCTTTATCAAAAAACATCTAAACTGGGGGCCAGAGTCTCAGATGTTTTATGAGTTCGTGAGGATCTAAAGAATGTGCCCTCCTGCCGTTATTGTTGGTGTTCTGTCAGCTGGTCTGGGCTTTATGCAGTACCAGAATCAGATTGCGATGCAGAACAAGCAGATAGAAGTAGCAAATATGAATGCAGTTGCGAGATTTGAACAAGATAAACTTCAGTCTCAAGCTAATAATTTCAGAGAAAGACAGCAAGAAATGAGTACAGAATTAGCTAATGAAACAAGTGAATTTATGGCAAATAGAGCATTTGAGCAGGAAAGGGCACAAATTAATTTACAAATAGCTCAAGCACAAGAAGAAGCAGCAATTAAAAAACGAGAGAAGAAGTTAGAAGCTATAGGTGCTCAAGGAGAAATTCTTGCTACAGGTAAAGGGGGAATGAATATTGTTAATTTATTAGCAGATGTCGATGCTAAATATGGACAATTTGACTGGAATACAAATAGAAATTTAGCATTCACTGGTGTTCAATCAGATATAGATAAACGTAGTGCAAATATTAGATTGGCAAGCAGGAAAGCTGGTCTTAATCCTTATATTAAACGTGTGGATTATGGCCCTGCTGCACCAATATTACAAGAGAAAGTCAGAGGAAATACAGGATTAGCATTGCTAAGTGCTGGACTACAAGGTGCTAGTGCAGGTATGTCTTGGAGTTCTAATATGGCTGGTGCAGGATATCAATGGAAGGGATGGACTGGAGGTGGTTACCAAAAAGTAGCATCAGCAACAGCTGGCTCTTCTCGATTACTTAAAGAGAATATATTCAAGTTAGGTAAATCATCTGAAGGTCATAATGTTTACAAGTTTAATTACAAAGGTAATCCAACTAATTACATAGGTGTCATTGCTGAAGAAGTTCAGAAGCTTAAACCTGAAGCAGTCTTTAGAATGGCAAATGGATTCCTTGGCGTTAATTATGACCAGATTGACGTTGACTTCCTTGTTCAAACGACTTAACTATGGCAAAAGTTAGTAAGTACACTCACGGTAAAACTAAAGGAACTTCTGATCGTCAGAGTTCTGGAAGACTTTCATCGGCTGGTGGTGAAACAAGTGCACCAATAAAAGAATTTAATATAACAGGAAGTACAAGTCCAAGTCAGCCAATAAGACCTAGTACAAATGATTACTTTCAGTCTCAAGCTTTAAGTTATCCTCAAGCACCTACAATTAAAAGTTTTTCTGAAGCACCAGAAAATACTCAAAATTTAAAGAATTTAATTGATGATCTAGGCCAAGTTAATACAAAACTTCAACAGTTTATTCCTGACTTTTGGAACTTTCAGAAGGCAATGGATACAGCTGCTAGGAAAAAAGCAGAGAAAAAAGCAGCAGAATCTAATACTCAATTAAATGCAGCTAAGAATGCGTTAGAGAAAAAAGCTGAGACAGATGAGAATGCTTCTGATTCTTATGGAATTTTCTCTTCAATGGATCAGAGAGTTGAAAGAGAACTGGTAATTGTAAATGCAAAGAATAAAGGATTAACACTTATTAGTGGATTTAATGATGTAGCACTCAATGATTATAATGCTTCTTCTTTAGATGAAAGCAGGATAGATGCGAAATCAGGAGAGATAATTCCTATTAATCCATCTACTGATGAATGGTCGAATTATGCAACTAACTATTTTAAAGATAATATTGGAAATACTGCTGCATATTTAGAACTACAACCTCAAATTCAAGCAGCCATATATAGTGCAAGACGTTCAGTATCCAAAGAACATTCTACATATAAAGATAATAAAGCAAATAATACTTTAAACACATCAATTGGAAGCACAATTATAGAAGCAAGCACTGCAAGTCAAGAAAAACTTACAGGCCAACTTACGGAATGGACAACTGACCAAGATGTTGATGAGGAAGCGACAGTAGTCCCAGGATCAGGAATGAGTTTTACTGGTGTTATTAATGATTTTAATCAAAAGTCAGGTACATCAATAAAGAATTATCGGAAACAAGTAGAACCAAGTCAGTTGCTTACAACTATTGCTAATGGAGTAATACTTAATTCTAATACAGAGAATCTTAATGATAACGCTGATATAGCTTTAACTCTTTTAAAGAATACAAGAATAGGAGCAGGTGAAGGACAATTATTATCAGAGATAGTCGGAGGAGAACTTGCTCTTGAAAACATGTGGGAACTTGCTATAGGAGCTAAGAGAAATGACGCACAAAGAATAAGGGATGGTAATGATAAAAATATAGCAGCAACTGCTGCACGAACAGATTATGCAAATATCAATCAACAAGATGCTGATTTAACTACAACAGAGATTGATCCTATACTTAATGGTCAAGGCCAAAGGACTGTGGTTGTTGATGGCGTAGAATATTATATTGATTCAGGCCCAAATGCTATTAATCTTTCAGGTGTAGTTGGTAAGATAGATCAATTATTATTTGATGCTGATAAGAAGTTTTCAACAGGAATAGAAATCTATGAATATAGACAAGAGTTATTAAGATTAAGAAGACAATTCTTAGAAAGTCGTACTGCTGGACAAAGAGAAGAAAATTATCAATGGTTGAAAAAGCGAATTACTGAAAATCCAGATCAAGCAACTTTAAATAAAAGTCTTTTGAATTATTTCTTTAGGACAGATAGGATATCAAGAGATCAATATGGACTATTAGAACCAGATATTAAAGGTAATTATGACCTTGAGAAGACTATCTTTAATGATGAGATGAATGGCAAGAATGGTAGTGATGGAAAGATTGCAACTGCTACTGGATATATAGAAGCATATTATCGAGATAAGACTGGCATGACTATGAAGAGTTTCGATGAATGGCCTAAAGAAGATAAAGATGCTTATTTAGCAAGAGTTGCAAAATTCAAGAGACAGGCTAATGCAATTTTCTTATTACCAATTTCACTAGAGGAAAGACTTGAAAAATTAAATGAATTAACAAGTAAATTAGATATTGAAATGCAGAATGCAAGTACAAAGTTAAAAGAGAACAAAACAGGACTCAGTGACAATAAGAATATCCAAGTTGGTACTGATAAAGATCTAACTACAAATAATAATCAAGGAGATGATAATAATAACGAAGGATCTACTCAATTTACCTATCAAACTCCAAAAGAATTAATTGCAAATTTAGACGGAGGATTAAATGGTAGAGGAAACGATCAGCAAAATAGTGCTTTAGTAACAGCAGCTAGAAGTGAAACTTTATATTCAACTCCAATACTTGTTCAGCAGTTAAATCAATTTGAAGACTTAGCTATTGTTTTAAAGAATAAAAATATGGATGGAAATAATCTTAGGATCTGGGGTTGGATTCAAGGAGTAGAAGGAACAACTGCTGTTCGTGGGCCAAGAGCTTTAAGTTATACAAGAGAGATGCCCGCTATTCTTGGCAGGATTAATAAAGATATGTCAGCTAAAGAGTTTTATTTAAGTCAGATGAAATTACATGGTCTTCCTATTACAGAAAGACATCACGAGATTTTAGATCTTATTTTCCCTGATGAACGTAATTCTCAATTTAAGTTTGAACCTAATACAACAGTTCAGATGGAAGCAGGTAATGAGAATGCTTTTAATATCGAAAATTTATCTGGACAAGAAATAGCACAAACAGCTTCGACAGATTTGACAGGTCTTTTAAATGAAGGGCCGCCACCATTGCCACCAATTATAAATATTAAAGAAGTACCTACAAATTTAACAGGACAACAAGAAGCATCATTCGATCGTACTTGGGAAGTTGATACACCTAAAGAACAGAGACAGTCAGAATTTGGTAATGCTTTATATCAAGCAGGGTTTAAAGATGAAGAAGAATTAACAACAATGATTGCCATCGCAATGGCAGAAACAAACACTCGCAGTATCAGGAATCATACAACTCTAAATGATGGAGATGAAAGTTATGGAGTCCTTCAAATAAATATGCTCGACAATGAAGCAACAAACTTCATGGGACGATGGAGAGAGAAGAAATGGCCTTGGTTAAAGAATAGAAATGATTTATTTGATATAAATCAAAACGCAAAAGCTGCCTATGATATTTTCAAAAATGAACCTTGGTTAAATAATGGTAAAGAAGGATTATTTAATGCTTGGTCTAGTTATGAAAATGGCAAGCATATTGAATTTATGGATGAAGCAAGAAAGATAGCAAAACAGATTATCTTAAATCAGAGTAAGCCTAGACACGAGGAATCCAGTACCATAGGTGGAAGGTCTAATATTGCGTAGAGCTAATGTCGTATCAACTTGTTATTGATCCTGAGACTAAGGAAGAAAAATATGAATGGGTAGACAGAACTGAGTCGTCAGCTGACCAGCAGCGTAGAGAAATCAAGGAACGTAGAGATAATGCTGAACCTTTTGACCTTAAGGAAGCTGCAATAGGTACAGCAAAAGCTGTTCCTCGCATGTTTATCAATGCAGGGATTAATGCTGTTCAGGAAGGTAGCGACACAATTAGAGATATTGGTGGATATATGGGTATAGGTGAAGGAACTACCTTCGCAGAGCCTGATAAGCCAATACTCGGACTAGGTGATTGGAAGCCAAAGCCATTAGAAAGTAGTGGAATAGCTGAAGATATAGGAACAGGAATACTTCAGTTTGGTCTTGAATGGGTGATGCTCAGTAAGGCATTACGCCTTGCAAACTGGGGATTAAAAGCAACTCCTTTAGCAAAGCCACTTGCTTATGCAGGAGCTAAGTCACAACAATTAAAAGGAGGGATTCTTAAGACAGTAGGCAAATCTCCTGTTGCCCCAAGGACTCTGCAAGATCTTACGAAGTTTGGAATTAAGACAGCAACATCAACAAGTCCTAGAGCAGCATTAATAGATTTTGCTGGATTCGATCAGTATGAAGGTCGTCTATATGACTTAGCTGCTAATAGTAATACTTGGTTTAATAATGTTCAACATATTCCTCTTGTTAATCAGCTTGCTACAAATCCAGAAGATGAAGGATTAAGAGGTCGTTTTAAAAATGCTTTAGAGGGAGCTTTTATTGATCTTGGTATTGGTGGTGTTATATCTGCAAGATCAGCAGCAAAAGTAATTGATTCAAGAATTAAATTAAATACTCTTCTGAATACTCCAAAAAATAGTCCTGATTATGCACGAGTTAGGCAAGAAGCAATACAAGCAGGAGCAGCATTAGAGCAGGTTCCTGAAATTCAGAGTGCTCTAACAGATCGAAGAGTATTAGATAGACGAAATAGACAGATAACACAAACAGATAGAAGGAAATTTGACCAAGCCTTTGCACATAAATCTCCAGAATGGAGAGAAGCTGCTTGGAAGAAAACAAGAGAATCACTAGACAGACCAGTTAAAAGAGTTGATTTCATCAAAGAAAGGAAAGTCAAAGTAGAGGGTGATCTTCAATCAATCAGACAACAAATAGATGAACTAGGCCCAGAACCACCAAAGCCAGGTAAAGGTCAAGCTAGAACTAAAGATGGGAAATGGACTCCTGCTTATAGAAGATGGGATAAATGGAATAGAAGAAATAAATCATTACAAGCTCGACAGACAGAATTAACAACACTTGAGCCAAGTAAACCTCTTCCTCCAAGTCTCGAAGGAGATTATCGTATCGAGTCAATGGATCAATTTGAGGTCAAGGATACAGGTGAAATGCGTGTTGATGATACTCAATGGTATGACCCTGAAGGTAGACCTATTGCAGCAGCAGATGCTTCTGATGCAGACTTATATAGAAATGCTTTTATGCAAAGAGCTAGAGATATTGCTGATGGAATTGAATCAGGTGATCTTCCTTATTTCTATGGTAAAGAAGGGAAAACAGATGAAACAATTGCAGCACAAATAATAGAAGGTCGATCTATTAGTCAGATTATTGAAAAGTTAAAAACAAATATTCCTAAAGCAACTGTTCCTATCGGAGAAGCTAAAGGCATTACTCTTTCAAATTATAGAAGTGCAGAAAAAATAATTAAACGACTTAAAGATCAAGTAGGGAAACAAGGGTTCACTCGTGCAGACAGAGAAAGTGTTGAAGAATTTATAGATACTATTGGTCGTCACATGTTTGATGATGTTGCCTTTAGTTTTAATAGTAAAATCGGAGCACCTGGACAATTTAGTTTCAATAGAAAATTAATAGAAATTAGATCAAATGTAATAAAGACAGGCAAATTTGATGAAACAATGATACATGAACTATGGCATAGTTTATCAAGATATTTACCTGCCTCAGATCTAAAGAGATACTTCAAAGAATGGAAAAATGCAAGGAAAAAATATGAAGCAAGCATGAAGAAGAAGTTTAAATTCTGGGAAGAAGATGGGACGCCTTCAGATATGAAGAAAATGAAGGAACTGATGAAAGAACAGCAAACAAAAGCTAACGCAGAAGTAAAAGCAACAGGAGATATTTCAGAGGAAACAATAAAAGAAATACAGAAGATAGCCGATCATAGTCTTGCTTATACAGAATTCACAGAATTTCTTTCTGGAAAAGGCTATACAAAAGAAAACTATAGATTTGCAGATGTAGATGAATACTTTGCAGAAATGTTAACAGATCATTTTATGCTTAATTATACTCCAGTTGACTTTGCTCCAAAAGGAACATTTAGAAGACTTGTTCAAGAGATAGGAATCTTCTTTAAAGAATTATGGATTGAAATTCATGCAAGACTAGGCCCACATAATACTGAAAAGATTTTCAATGATTATTTAAAAGGAAGAAATAAAAAGCAACTTAGAAAATATTCACTTGAAACATATTTCGATCCAGATCAAGTTGAAAGAATAAAAGAAGGATTTTTAAGTTTAGGAATCCAAATCAATGAAGCGGCTCAAGAATTTAATGTTATTCATGGTTCAGTTTTTGATGAAGACTTTGTAAAACGGAGAGTTGAATTTGAACCTGACGAGATGGCAGATCTTTCTGACTTCATCAGGAGTTTTGAAGATCCAACTTATGACAAACTTCTGAAAAAGATTGATGATTATCTATATCCAGAAAAAGGAGACAAAGCAGCTCCTTATCCTATTAATGAAAAAGATGGAGAACGAATAGATGATCTCTTAGACATTCTTCAAGAAGAAGATCCAAGAGCCTATAAAGAATGGGAATGGATGAGAGATGAACCTGTTGAAACTTCAGCTGAACGCCAAGCAAGAACAGACGCAGAAGATGAAGCTCGCTTCCAAGAGGAATCAAGACTCTATGAAGAACAGCAAGCTAGACAAGAAGCAAGTGATGATCCTCGTGGTTTCTATGAAGAGGATGCAAGAGCTTTTGATGAAGCACAAGCTAGAAGAACCCAAGAACCTGCTGGTGGAAAGAGAACTAGAGAAGAAGTCGAAGGTGCTGCTGAAGATGTTTTAGAAGCATTCCAAAAAGTACAAGATGGTGATGCAGATATGCTTGATACTCCTGCCTTATGGCAAGACGTAACTACACTTAGATCTCCAAAAGGTAGAGACTATTACCCAGGTTCAAGTGCTCCAGGTGGAGACTTTGAAAAAGTCCTTGATGCCTTTAGTCATCGTTTCGATAGGATCATTGAGACTGGAATGCCTTCTATTAGTAGTAGAAGAATTGCTCAAGAATTAGGAGATGCTTTCAGGAAGCAAGGTATTAATGTCGATGAAATCTTGCATGATGAAAGCATTGCAGGAGCAACAGAAATCTTCTCTAATAATGTTGAGAATATTACTAACCTTTTAAAGATAAGATTTGGTCTTAACTTTACTGGTGGAGAAGCTGCTAAGTGGGCTATTAAAGCAGATAATGCTATTAATAATCCTTCTATTAATAGAGAAGAAGCGTTAGGAGAAATGATAAGACATTTAGAAACTGCATTGCAGTTCTCTAGGGTTTATCAAATATGGACAAGACATGCAGGTGAATTACTTCAATCAGCTCAGGCACAAATCAAAGGAGAAGGTATTACTGAAACTGTGAAGAGACAGAATTTAGGTTTCGATAAAGTTGCTGCATTGAGTGAAGCATCAAAAGTATCATCACAAGTTCTTGTCTCTAATCTTCCAGAAGAATTTCTAACTGCATTAAGAACAGGTGAATGGACACCTAGAGCAGAAGCTTTTGCATATCAATTAACAATGCTTGCAAAAGATGCAGATGTTGAACATGGATTAAAGACTATTCAGGATTTATTAGGTGCAAATGAGAAAGCAAAAGGCATGAGGAAGAGGCCAGAAGTAACTGACTTTGAGAAAATATCTAAAGGATTAAGTGTCTATTACGTTAATAATCTTTTATCTGCTGCAAAAACATGGGCTGTTCAAACTTCAGGTCTTTTAAGAACAGCTGCTGAACCTGCTTTCAATTCAGCTACAGCAGCTTTAAGTGGAGATTTACATAGAGCAAGAATTGCTTTATTGCAATACAACTATATAGTTAGATCTTTTTATGGCTCATTAAAACTTGGGAAGAAAGCATGGGATATAGGTCAATCTTTATATGATCCAAAAATCCGTACAGCTGCTTGGGCTAGTGATGCTGCTGGAGATGTTGATATAAATACTTCCTATGCACAGAATCGTGCTTATCAAATGGATGATCCTCATCCTTCTTACGACTTAAATACAAGTCCTTTTGTAAAAGAAGCTAGTGAAAATCCTGGTCTTTTCTCAGCACATACTTTATGGAAGTTAAATACTTGGAATATAAGAGGTCAGCTTGCTTTAGATACCTTGACCAAGAGTTTAGCTGGTAATTCTTTAGCCCATGTTGTTGGCATAGAAGAAGGTTTAATGATGGGTAAAAGAAAAGGTTTAAAAGGTGCTGAATTAAGTAGTTATGCAGAGCAATGGGCTGCTGCAAAGATTGAGTTCTATACCTTCGATGCAATCGTTAATGGGGAAACAATTGCAGATGCAATTATGAAAGATGAGGCTGCATTGCAAATAGGAAGAATCCTTACTTTTACAGATCAAACTAGGGCAAGGATGCCAGGTAGAACTTATGCCTTTGGAGAAGAATTAGCTAAGGCTAGAGGGATGGTAGATGAAGGAGAGATAGATGAATTTGCAAAGGCATATAGAGCTGGAGAATTAGAAGGAGCACAAAAGAAATGGAATAGATTTATTAGAAGTGCTGATGGTCAGATTCAGAATGCAAAGAACTTAGAAGATTTGCCTATGCCAGGTGAATTAACTCCAACTCTTACATCTGGTTGGTCGCAAATTCCTCAAGCTTGGGGCAAGTTACAAGCAAGAAGAGAAGGAGCAATATATACCTTTATCCAACCATTTAATAGATCACCTGGAGATATTACAAAGCAATGGGTCAGAATGATTCCAGGTTTAAATATGACAGTCGATACTTTCTATAGAGATCTATTTAATGAGAATGCTTATTTGCGTAATAGGTGGAAATCAGAAGTTGCAATAGGAACAACAGTATCAGGATTATTTGCAGCAACTGTTTTAAATAATGAAGAGTTTCCTATTGAGTTCACAGGATATGGGCCAAATAATCCAACGATGAGGAAAGAATGGACAGATGGAGAAAGACCTCCTTTATCTTGGAGGACAAGAGGAAAAGATAAAGATGGTAATCCTGTTTATGGTAAGTGGCGTTCTTATAGAGCATTTGAACCAGCTGCAACATTTATCGCAGGATTAGCTGATTACAAGATGTTGTATAACGATCTTTCACAAGATCAGAAAGATGATTTGATTTCAGGTCATGTTATATCTATATCGGCACAAGTGATGGTTGGGAGATTTAATGCTACTTATTACAAGGGTATTACTGAATTTTTAGATGCTATAGCTTCTGCGATTCCTGGTATTGATGGTCATTTTAATAAAAGAGAATTAGAACCTTCAGAAAGAAATAAATTATCCAGATATGTTCAGCGATTATTTACTAACTTCATTCCAGAATCAGGACGACTAAGAGAAGTAAGTAGAGCAATGGATAGATATAAGAGAACAATTGATTCAGGTGTTAATCCTATTGTTGCTTTTGATGAAGCAGATGAAGGATTAGTTAAACAAAGAGATGAATTAGGTCGTGTTATATATCTTAAGAAAGCAGATGCAGAAGGAGAAGATCCAAATCCTCTATTGAATTTTGCAGCTAATTACTTTAGGCAACAGTTAGATGAGATCAAGAATACAATTCCTGGGTTCTCTGAGACATTACCTGAAAGAATAAATTGGGTTACTGGCTTACCAGTTAGGAATGCTGGATTCTTAGGTAGTAATGATCTTCCATTAGATGATGCTCCTTGGTTATCAAGACTTACAGGTGCTTACTTTGGAACATTGAAAGGTGCAGTTAGTGAATTTGGAGTAGGTGCTAAAGGTCATTCATTTGATCCACGATTGAAATCTCAGAAGAGTAAAGGAGTAGCAACTTATGAATATAAAGCTTCTATTGTTAATGATGAGATGATAAAAATGAATAGAGCAGGTGCAGTATTCCCTCCTCCAAGACCTACTGATTTCGGTAAAGGAATTAAATTAAGCCCTCCTGCATTTAGAAAATATAAGGAATATATCTACACAGTTAAACTTCCTGCTTATGGTGGAAAGACTTTGACAGAAGCTTTATACAGCAGAATTACAGCTAAAGATTATCAAGCCAATCAAGATTATGTGGTTCATCCTACAGATGGAACAGATGGGTTAAAAGGCTTTAAGAGATTTCCTGAATTGCGTAAAATCATTAATGACTATAAACATGCAGCTAAGGAAGAATTTAGAAAAGATGGCAGTAATGAGTACAGGATGGAGGTTACACTAATAGAAAATAGACAAAGAGAAAGTGAAAGGATCGAAGAGAATACAAGAAGAACGCAGATATCTTTAGAGGGAGACGGTAGTATGGAACTAAATGCTCAAGACTTTGCAGCCTCAATCAACAGGTAACTAACCTATGGCCTACGCATTCGACACCTATACAGGGAATGGGTCGCAAACCGATTTCAATATCACGTTTCCTTATATCAACGAGGATCATGTAAAGGTATATGTCAACTATGTAAATACCTCGTTTACATTTGAACCAAATAAATCGACAGCTCGTTTAGCTAGTGCTCCAGCTAATGGAGTGCCTGTAGAAGTCAGAAGAATTACACCTTTAACAGGAGTGCTTGTTGATTATGCAGATGGCTCAACTCTTACAGCAGGAGATTTAGATACCAGTAACTTACAGCATTTATATAACGCTCAAGAGCTAGATGATATTCAGAACAAAGCAATATCTCTATCTCCTACCACTGGCTTACCTACAGCTAATAACAGAAGAGTAACTGAAGTAGCTGATCCAACAGCAGCTCAGGATGCAGCGACAAAGAACTATGTAGATACACAAGATGCAACTAAACAACCACTAGACGCTGAGCTAACAGAATTAGCAACGATGGCTAGCACAACTGCTAGTGCATTGGCTGATTTAACACAAGCAGAAGTTCAAGCAATAGATGGACTAACAGCTAGTACTGCTGAATTGAATCTTCTTGATGGAGTGACTGCTACGACAGCAGAAATTAATTATGTCGATGGTGTTACTTCCAATGTTCAGACTCAGTTAGATGCAAAACAACCACTAGATGCTGAGTTGACAGAGCTTGCAACAATGGCAAGTGATACTGCTAGTTCTTTAGCAGATCTAACGGCAGCCGAAGTTCAAGCAATAGATGGAATCACTTCTAGCACTGCTGAACTAAATATCCTTGATGGTGTTACAGCAACAGCAACTGAAGTAAATACATTAGATGGAGTTGCTTCAACTCTTACTGCTGCTGAACTGAACTTTGTTGATGGAGTTACTTCTGCATTACAAACACAACTGGATGGTAAGCAACCATTAGATGCAGATTTGACTGCCCTTTCTAGTTGTCAGACAGGTGCGGCTACAAATATTGCACTCCTTACATCAGGAGAGGTTGCCATTCTTGATGATGCAACGGTCACAACAGCAGAACTAAATACCTTAGATGGAATCACTTCTTCTACAGGAGAACTAAATAAGTTAGATGGAGTCACTGCTACTACTGCGAACTTAAACGTAGTAAGTGGCATGACTAAGGCCACTACTCTTACAAGTAATAGTGATACAGAATTCCCAACTTCTAAAGCAGTAAATGATCGAATTCTAACTGTAACGAATGCCTTGGGAGGGTTCGTTGCAATTGCAAATGAGACTTCTTTCCCTACTGCTAACCCAGATCCGAGCGATGGAGCTGGAACAGTTGTATCTATATCAGATGCAGGTGGTGTAGTTGTTAATGGAAGTGGAGTTGCAACTATTGCCAATGGAGCTGGCACTGGTAATACCGTAACTATCAATGGATTCCCTTCTGCTCTACAAAGCAAGACACTTGGAGCAGGTATAGGACTGCAAGTTCAAACTACAACAACGCTTCATACTTATACCTATCATAAGGTTCTTGCAAAAGAGGCAGATGTAGAACAACTGTCAGATGATATTAATGACTTCAATAATAGATATAGAACAGGTGGATCAAATCCAAACTCAGAGAATGATGCTGGAGATCTTTTCTTTAATACTGGCACTGACAAAATGTATGTCAGGAATGCAGCCAATAACGCATGGGATGAAGTCGTATCTGTTGGTGAGTTCTTTATAAATACACTATCAAGTTTAGGTAGTGGAAGTGATTCCCCTCCGGGTGGTAGTGCAACCTTTAATGGGACGGCAAGGAAGTTTACATTAAGTAATGCTCCTTCTGTAGCTCAACAATTAATCGTCAGTATTAATGGTGTTATTCAGAAGCCTAATTCAGGAACAAGTTTTCCATCAGAAGGATTTAGTATCAATGGATCTGCCCTTCAATTAGCTGCTGCTCCAGCAACAGGGGCACCATTCTTTATTATTACAATTGGATCAACAGTTAATATTGGAACTCCATCAGCAGGAACAGTTGATTATGCAAAGTTAGATGTAAGTAATACAGGAACTAATGGTCAGGTTCTATCTAAGAGTGGAGCAACAGAAGGATTGACTTGGGTTGATTCTTCAATGGTAGGGGGAGCAACAGGTGCAGATTTTAATGATGATATAAAAACACGTTGGGGAACAGATAACGATGGTGAAGTCTTTTGGGATGAGACTGATGATAAGTTCCGCATTGCGATGAAGACGGGTAGTACTAACCCAATAGAATTAACTGCACAAAATATTTATCTTCAAGGTGTTGCTGGTTCTGCTTATTCAGCAAAATTCAGTGTTACAGGTGGCCAAGAACTTTACTTTGCAGGAAATAAAAAAGCGGAAACAGTAACGGGGGGATTCACGGTAACAGGAACTTGCACTGCAACATCATTTGCAGGTGATGGTTCAGCTTTAACAGGAGTTAGTTCAGCAGAAATATATGGACTTCATGCAAACTCTGGAAATCTAATAGTAACGACAACAAACGGAGGAGCTGATAACATTAGTGCATCTGACTATGCTGCTTTTGAAGATCAGTTCTTTGCTGCTACAGGAATTTCCTTTAGTATTAATGCAAGTGGCAACCTAATCGCAACGATCTAAATGGCTACTATTGACCTTGGTAAAATCAAGCTTCTCTGGAGAGGCACATATAACAACGGTACTGCTTATGCAGTTGATGACGTTGTTGAGTATACCGACACTGCAATAACCTCAACCTATATATGCACTGCTGCATCTACAGGTAACGCTCCTTCATCTGGTGGAACGGCTCATGGTTCATGGGCTTACATGGCAAAGGGTGCAGCGGGAACTCCTACTACAACTAGAGGAGACATAATTTATAGAGGAGCTAGTGCAGATGCAAGGCTTGCTAAAGGAACAACAGGTCATTACTTAAGACAAGGTACAAATGATCCTTATTGGGATTCAGTTGCTGCTGATTTCGTAAAGCTAGCTAGTGGAACAATTTCGGGATCTCCTGGAAGTGTCAGTCTTGATAACCACTTTGATAACACAACATATCGAGTTTATAAATTATTCCTGAGTGACATTGTGTGCAGTGGTAATAATAAAATGTATCTAAGATTAATTGGGACTGATGGCAATACAGACTCAAGTAGTAATTATGTGTGGCAAAGTGCTCACCCACATAACTTGACTTCAATAAATTCTCACGGTGCTACCAATACTTTTTTCTCTTTAGTTGGTACAAACCCGACTGATACTTCATTTACTTTTCAAACTGAAATCACTTTTTATGACCCTTCTGCTTCTCACCAAACAAACGTAGCTTGGTTCTCAACTTTCTATGGTGACGGTCAAATGAACCAACATATAGGAGGTGGCTATTATGCCAATAACGATGGTCATAGAGGTACAGTAATTCTTCCTGACACTGGAACGATCTCTTCAGGATACTACCAGTTGTATGGACAAAAACATTAAGAGGTTTTAACCATGACTAAAAAACTACTTGTCACTCCTTCTGGTACAGAACTAGTAGATTGTTCAACAGAAGAAGAAGCTCAAATCACACAAGATGCTTCAGACTTTGCAGCGGAGGCAACAAGAATTGCTAATGCTGCAACTAAAAAAACAACTGACACTGCTAGCGCAAAGACAAAACTAAAGGAGCTTGGTTTAACTGATGACGAACTAGAAGCTATCTTAGGAATCTAATGGGACTAACACAAGTAGGAACAGACGGTATCAAAGATGATGCTGTCACTATTGCTAAACAAGCAGCAGGAACTGATGGACAGATTATTACTTTTGACGCATCAGGAAATCCAAAAGCAATCGGGCCAGGCACTGATGGACAAGTCTTAACTTCGGCTGGAGCTGGAGCTGAACCAGCTTTTGAAGATGCGGTATCAGAAGGAACTCAAGTTAAATCTACTACTAATAGTAATGAGACGGCAGGTAAGGTTTTAACAGCAGATGGAGATGGCACTTGCTCTTGGCAGAGTGGTGCTGATGCTACCAAAATGCCTCTTGCAGGAGGTACATTTACAGGTTCAGTAATTCATAATTACACCGATGCAGTTCAGTTGCCATCTGGGACTACGGCACAACGTCCAGGAAGCCCAAGCGACGGAGACACAAGAGTAAACACAACACTTAAAAGTTTAGAATTTTATGTGAACGGTGCTTGGCAAGCTACGAATGCTGCTCCAACTATATCTAGTATCTCTGGGACTATATACACTGCAATTGCTCAAACATTAACTCTAAATGTTTCAGAGACCACAGCTACTGTTGATGTTTTATATTACGAAAGTTCTACTCTACTAGCAACAGATTCGGGCAGGACAGTAACAAGCGGATCTTGTACTTCTACTACCGTTGCTGCTGTTTATAATCAAACTGCTGGTGACACAATAACGATAAAAGTAAAGAACTCTACAGGTGCTGAATCTAATGGTGTAGATAAAACTGTTACAGCCTCACCTTCTGGTGGAACGATTACACATACCGGCGGGAAAACTTACCACAAATTTACAAGTAACGGTACATTTACTAATACTGTTTCAGGTCTTTCAGTTGACTATGTAATTGTCGCTGGTGGTGGTGGCGGTGGTGGAAACCAAGGAGGCGGTGGCGGAGGTGCTGGTGGAATGATTACTAACACATCTCAAACCATGTCCGTAGCTGGTCACTCTGTAGTTATTGGTGCTGGTAGTTCTGGCGTAAGTTCTGGTGTTGCTACAGACGGTGGAGATAGCAGCTTTAATAGTCAAACCGCAAACGGTGGTGGCGGTGGGGCAGCTATGAATACCTCTTCTCAAGGTGTTCAAGGTGGTGATGGTGGTTCTGGTGGTGGCTCATCTATGTGGATGTCTGCCTCACATAATCAAAATGGAGGAGCTGGAACATCAGGTCAAGGAAACAATGGAGGTGGTTCTGCATTTACTGAGGCATTGGGAC
>VTLG01015090.1_pt1 | contig 16737 bp, 26 predicted proteins | sample 4694571 | NCBI WGS metagenome assembly VTLG01 (sample SAMN12604809, study PRJNA352737) | marine metagenome | biome: ENVO:00000447; feature: ENVO:00000209|ENVO:00000569|ENVO:01000036; material: ENVO:00002151; isolation source: viral sequences binned using virsorter ...
CATCCTTTTCTATAGTTTCATCCTTATTTGCATCATCAACTTCTTTCATCTCAAGAATCTGACCACCAATTTCTTCCACAGCTTCACCAAGCTTTGGATTTATTTTAATCAATTTATTATTATTAACCTTCTTTTCTTTGACTTGTTTCTCATCAACATCATCATCCATCACCTCACGAAGGTCTGTTCTCCAGTCAGAATACTTAGCCATGGTATCGCTACTTATTTTTTTCTATACTTATTTATGAAATTCCTAATTCTTTCTTGACCAGGAACCATAGATTGTGCATATTCTCTCTGAGAATCTGTACCGACTTCTCTTTGTGTAGCAGGAACACCATAAACTCCAGTCTGTGATGCAGGTCTAACTGCTTCTGCTAAATCTTTTATCCAAGACTTAAACATTATATTATTTTCTGTTACGCAAATAAGATAACTCGTACCTCTACGAATGATTCTACCTACAAGACCTGTATTTAAACTCTCTACAAGGTCACCTACATTAAAGATATTTTTCTTTATGTAATTCTCTCTAAGTCCTTTCTGATCATCTCTAGGTGCAATCTCCCATAAATCAATAGATTCCTTAACTCCTTTCTTTTCTTTCTTTTTCATTCCTGAACGAACTGCATTAAAGAGTGCAGTAGTATCACCATCATCAAGAGTACTTGGTGTTCCTTTACGGAATGCCTCATAATCATCATCAGCAACTGCCTTTCTCATCTTAGATGCAGACATTCCTTCTACACCTTCTGCATCAGCATCTCTTATACCTGCTGATATAACACGAATCAAATCAAAATCATATAGATCTCCATTATATTTCTGTGCTAAATTCTCAAATTCTGATTGTCTATCTGCTCCTACAATGATATTAACATTAAGATATCCATCCTCTGCTGCTGTAGTTAATACATCAAATATAGTTTTCATATCAGGATCATTGATGATCTGTTCCTCATAATCGGGGAACATCTTTCTCATATATGACACCTTCATATCAGGATCAATTGGATTCTTCTTATTATCTACCGTTCTTGATGGGTATATTTTAAGATCTCCACCTGCTGCTGCTTTACTTGCTGCCTGTAATAATTTTTCATGTCCAACAGTAGGAGGATTAAACCTACCAAATGCTAATGTTAATGTATCTCCACCACCTTGTTGCTGCTCTCCACCTTGTCCTTCTGCATCTGCTTTCTTTTGCTTTGGTGCTTCTTCGGGTGCTGCTGCTCTTGGTTTCGGTGCTGGTTGTTGTGCTGCTTTCTGCCTACCACCCTTATCATCTTCAGGTGCTTTAACTCTCTTCTTAGTAAATTTTAACTTACCTTTTTCAGTAACCGCCACCATATTTCCACGGGAATCAAACCAACTCCCGTGTCCATCGCTTTTGAGGTTTAACTTCTGAGCTTGCATTGATGCTGCTGAAGTTCCTGCCTCTGTTAAAAATTGAGAAAATCTTTTCATAGTATTATTTAGTACATTAATATTAGTAAACTTTTACATAAGGACCACCCTTAAAGGTAGCCTTTCTTTTTACTCTAGAGTAAGATGTATCACCAGTTCTTCTAGCTATCTCTTTCTCAGTTTTTGTCATCCCTGTACGAAATGCTATAGAAGCAGCTAAATCATATAAACTCTGTATAATTCTTCTTTGATTACGTTGAGAATTTACTGCACCTACTGCTATCCCCATTTCACCAGCTCTAGATTTATACCAAAAATCTCTAACATTATTTAATCCTTGCTCTTTATCAGTTGTACTAGATGATTTACCATACTTATCCTTAAGAACTGCAATCTGAGGAACCTGAATATTATTTCCAGGTATCTTTCCAATTTCTGTCCATAGTGCATGAACATATTCAGCAAATAAATTATGTAGATCTTTATTTCTAGAATCTAATTTAGAAATCTTTCTAGGATCAGAATTACCCATCTGCTTAGTACTATACCAATCAGGGTTTCCTATATCAAAATCCTCCGATGATCCTTCTATAGGATTTCCCTGTCTATCAACAGGAGTAAATTTTTTATCTTTATAATCTTTCTGTATTCGATTTACTTTCTGAATACCACCTCTATGAGTTTGGGATACAATCTTTTTGAAATTCTCTGTACCCATTTTTCCACCTTGAGCTGCGGATAATGATCCACCACTAGTACTAGTCATTTCCAACTCAAGTTGATTACCTGAAGTTTTATATTTAAGTCTTACATTCTGTTCTGACATAACTTTAGCAGTAGAAGGAATATTAAATGGAGTTCTATCTGCTCTATCAGCAGTCCATCCTTTAGGCAACTCTACAGTCTGAATAGTAAAATTAATCTTACAATCTTTATTACCATCAGTATACTCAATAATAGGATCCCTAGTCTTACCTACAACAATTCTATGATAATACTCATCAGTATTCATTATTGCTTCATGATATCCACTAGCTTGAGGTTTTTTAAGAGAAACTGGAATTATTTTTTTATCCTTATATGCATTTACTAATACAGTATTAATCTGGGCTAATCCCCATGCTGGTCTAACCTTAGATACATTTTTTAGAATTTGTTGTCCTGCTGCATTAAGGATCCACACATCTGCTGGATTCCATTTATCTGCCCCAACCTTTGATCCCGTCTTTTTATATGAATCATAAGGACTCCAGGATTTTTTAGCTATTAACTTATCATTCCAAACTATATACCCACCATTAGCAGTAACATTTTGATTATTTAACAACTGTGTCATATTTCGTGCAGTTGCACCTAACCATGTATTATTACCTAATTTCTGAAGAGACCAACTTATAAGTGTTCTAGCATAACCAGACATACCACTAGCACCAAGAGCAGATCCAGTAGGAAGTTTTAATGCTTTTCTTACAATTGGAGTAAGCCAATCCTTTTTTATTACAGGTATTCCTTGAGCACCTCTTCCTGCACTTAATTTAGGATATCCAACATTAGGATTTTTTTTCATTCTACCCTTTCCTCTTTTTGCAATCTCATCTACAGGAATCTCATCTGGTTCTATCTCAACTAAATCAGACCAATGTATTTGTCTATTATAAGTTAAAGAAAAACCTAAACAAATCTGAGATAAAACTTCAGAATAATTTTCAGTAACACTTCCAGATGCTACTACTGGTTTTTTTCTTTTATAAAAACTTCTATCAGGATCTTTACATTTAACAGCCATTAATTAAGACCTCTTCATTACTTGCTGTGCTCTTTCCCTCCTCTCTGATTGTACTCGCTCTTTAGACATTCTCTTCTTATCAACAGACACTTTCCTTTTCTGTTTATCAGATTGTAATTCTTGTCTTATCTCATCTTTTAACCTTTCATCCTTTTCTGCTTCTGCCTGTGCCTTTTCTCTTGCATCAAGTCTTGCTTGTCTTGCCGATTCTCTTTCTTGAGCAGCAGCCTGGGCTTGTTGTCTATTCTTCTGTGCCTTTTCAGCAGCACCTGCTCTTATTTTTTGGTCTCTAGTTTGTGCAGACGTAACAGTATTCGCAGACTTACTAGCAAAAGCAGAAGCCTGATCCCTTTGCCTCTGCTTAAGTAGTTGTCTTCGAGTCGCTAAATCTTCAGATAGCTCCTTAAAGGATTTCATTACATTCCTGCTTTCTTTCTTTGCTTATCCTGCTGAGCTTTCATTGCTCTACCAGTCTTCTTACCTAGAGGTGACTTATCAGGATCTCCACCCTGTCTAATCCTTTTCTTTTCTAACTGTGCAAGAATATCAGCAATGTCTGCTTCCTGAATATTAGTAATACTAACAATCTCCTCATCAGTAAACTTACCAGACTCAACTAACTTCTCAACAACTTCTACATCTTCCTTAGCATATGCCTTCTCCTTAGCTTTCTTTTCTCTCTTACTAATCTTACCATCAGTGTCAGATTTCTCATACCACTTTCCATCACAATCATCATCCTGCCAACGAGGTTCTTTTCCTGCTTCTTTTAAATGGTCAGCAGCTTTATATGCTTTATTACCTGCTTTATAATTCTGATAAGCTTTAGTATTTGCTTTCTTATCAGCAGCAGTAACTACAAGACGAGTATCTTTCTTTTCTGGTTTTGGTGAACCATAAGTAGCTTCTTGTACTTCCTGAACAGCAGCAATCAAACTCTTAGTTACGGGATCCATTTGTAATAGACAATACTTTCTAAGAGTATTTAGTATTTAAAAATAGTTGATATTTACTACTACCTTTTGTTTCTGATCTGTACACGTAACACCAGTATGTTCCATTGTACTAGGAAAAGTTACTAAACGATTAGCAACACAATCTACAACTGTACCATCTCGAAACTTAGTTGATCCATTATTAGTATTAAGATAAAATACTGCTGTAGTACATTCAGTGTCTTGCAGGTCTGTATGATAACCATGCTCAATAGGTTCTTTAGTTACTGGATTACAATTTGCCTTTACTCTCACCAATGAAGTCATATTAGGTTGCATTGCATCTAATAAAATTCTTATATTTGGATAAAAATTACTCTGAGGACAATCTAACCAATAAAAAGTATGCGAAAATTGCCAGTTATCTAATTGATCACATTCAAGTAAATCATCAGGTATAACATCATATGCAACATTAGGTTGCCAGTACCAAGGAAAATCCCCACTACACATCAATTTCTGCAACTCAAAGAACTGTTGAGGATCTAAAAAGTTATCCTGTATATTAACCATTCTCTTCCATCCATGCACTGATAGCAGCATCATACTCTGCAGTATGCTTAAATGCTTCTTTCATAAATTGTGTTCTTAATTGCTCAACAGTAACAGAAGATATATTACCCTGTAATGCATCAAGATAAATTCCATACTGATGTGGACTAGTTAATACAGCAACATCCTTATAATTCTTTGCTGCTGATCTTACCATACTAGGACCACCAATATCAATGTTCTCAATTGCATCTTCGAGAGTTACATCTGGTTTAGCAACTGTCTCTTTAAATGGGTATAAGTTTACTGCAACAATATCAATTAATCCAATACCATTTGCTTCTCTATCTGCATCATGAACTTCATCATTACGTTTAGCAAGAATACCACCATGAATCTTTGGATGTAATGTCTTTACTCTACCCTCAAGAATCTCAGGTGAACCAGTATATTCAGATACCTTCATTACAGGTATACCTTCTACTTGAAGAACAGCATGAGTTCCCCCACTAGATATTATTTGATATCCAGCACGAACTAATCCTTCTGCAAAATCTACAATACCTGTTTTATCTGAAACACTTAATAATGCGTAGTAATTCATAATTGTTTAGTGTAAGAAATGTCTTTTACCTGTGAATATCATAGTCATATTTAACTCATTGCAAGCATCAATAGATTCTTGATCTTTAATACTTCCACCTGGTTGAATAAGTGCCTTAATACCATAATCATATGCGAGTCTTACAGTATCACCGAATGGAAAGAATCCATCACTTGCTAATGCAGCACCACTAACTTGTGTATATGATGTTAGAGCAATCTTTGCTGAACCAACACGATTCATTTGACCTGCACCTACACCTAATGTAGCACCATCACTTGCAACTAGAATAGCATTAGAACGTACATGACGACAAACCTTCCATGCAAATGTAAGATCAATTCTTTCTTGATCTGTTGGTTGTCTTTCACTAACTACTTTCCAATCATCAATATTGACTGGTTCATTATCCTTTTCTTGTACCAATACTCCACCAAGAATACTTCTGACATTGTATGGTTTTAGTTGCATATTATCTATATCCAACTCAAGCAATCTTAAGTTCTTTTTAGCAGCAAGTATTTCCTTCGCTTCATCACTAAATGATGGAGCAACGATACATTCATAAAAAGCACCTATTAATTCATTAGCACACTCTGTATTTACCTCTCTATTCAGAGCAATGATTCCACCAAAAGCACTTACTCTATCAGAATCTAATGCTCTGGTTAATGCAGATTCTATTGTCTCTCCTATAGCAACACCACATGGATTTGTATGCTTAATTACAACAGCAGCAGGTTCATCAGGAAATTCCTTCACTGTTGATACTGCTGCATCTAAATCTATTAAATTGTTATAACTTAATTCCTTACCCTGTAACTGGTTTGCAGATGACAAACCGTGGTCTGGGTAAACACACCATGTTGCTTGTTGTTGTGGGTTCTCACCATATCTTAAAGTCTGCTTAAACTTTAATCCAGTCAACAACTTAGAAGAATCATGCATTATAGATCTCCTTCTACACGGTTTTCTGATTTGTGAACATCAAACTCACCACCAGGATATCTTGCCTTAAGTTTATCTACATTCATTTCTATTACTTCATCAAATGTAGTATCAAGTGCCATACATGCTTGTGCAAGATACCAGCAGATGTCACCAAGTTCTCTCTTCATATGAAAGACATTATCTTCATTGTATGGTTTACCTTGTAAGATAATTTTCTTAACTACCTCAGTAAATTCTCCTGCTTCAGCAGTAAGACCAAGTGCAGCAGTTAATAGTCTTGGAACATCACAATCATGCTCAACATCAAGTTCTGTAATACGTTGAAGTAATGCAGGAAGATCAGAACTTGGATCACTGGTAACTCCAGCAACAAAGTCCAAATACTTTTCTGTATCAACTGTCATTTTGTTCCCTCATGTCTTGGTGTAATCTTTTTAATGCTTCAGTAACTTCAGGAGTTTCTTCCCACTCCCAGGTCTCTTCACGACCTTTACTATCGATTTTTTTGAATTCTTTTTTAGTCATTAGAATTTAAATTCGTCGAAATTTTTCTTAAATTTTGATTCCTTTTTATTATACTCTTCTTCTTGCCCACTGTCAACAATATCCTCTTGTGCTTTTTGTTCACAATCATACAACCTCATCTTTGCTCTATCAATACCAACAATAAATCTTTTATTCATTGTAGGATCATTATACCTATTCTTTAACTGCTTAACCATTATTTGATTTAATGGTTCCAAGTCTTCTGTAGAAATAAGGGCAAACATAAGGTCAGCAGTAGCAGGGAGTCCAAAAGATTCAGAGGTGTCAGTAAGCTCAACATCGCTACTACCGTAACCGCTACGAGTAGTTTGAGTGGCAGATACAATCGGAAGGTTCGCCTCAACTGCGAGACCCCGTAATTCTTCTGCGATGGCTTTGATGTATGAGTAGGAGTTGACGTTACTTCCTGCTCTGTATCGTGATGAGGCACAGATATTAAGATAGTCTACAAATATTATATCAGGTTTAAATGACTTTTTCAATGCTAACTCTTGTAGCAATGCTTTAAAATGACCACTATGTGCAGACGCAGTAGGATACTCTTTTATAATAAGAGTACCTTGAGTCTTCTGAGCAATGTTTGTTACCTTATCCTCAAACATTACTTTAGGAAGATCTGTTATGTCTTGTATAGGAACATTAAGTAAGTTAGCATCGATCCTTTCCGCAATCTTTTCCTCTGCCATTTCGAGAGTGATGTAGAGGACATTCTTTCCTTGGAGGAGGACACTGCTAGCCACATGACACATGAATAAGCTCTTTCCAACCCCTGTGCCAGCAAGAGCAATGTTGAGAGTTTTATTCGGGAGACCTCCTTTCGTAATCTTGTCGAAGTATTCGAGATCAAACGGTATCTTGTCTTCTTTCTTATGGTACGACTCATATCGTTCTTCATAGTCGGTTAAGTAATCATGCCCTACATTAGTATCGAAAGACACAGCCAGAGCATCGCTGAGAATAGTAGGAATAGCATCCCTTCCTTTAGTGTCATCCTTTCCATCAGCTAACTGAATAGACTCCATTAGTGCAAGATAGATTGCTCTATCTCTACACCATTTCTCAGTAGTATCTATTAACCAATTAAACTCTGAGGGAGTATTTTGTAAAGAACTAATTAATTTGGTTATCTCCTGAAAAGAAGAATCATTTATATCTTGACGTTTTTCAGTCTCAATACAAAGAACTTCCTGAGTAAGAGTTTGATTGTACTTCTCAACGAAGTTTACAATCTCCTCAAATACAACCTTTTGATTATAGTCCTCAAAGTATTCAGATTTAATAAAAGGAATTACCTTGCGAACATACTCCTCATTATATAAAAGGTTTCTAAGAATTAGAAACTCAACCTTCTCCATAACTAAATTCCTTTTGTGCTATTTCATCAAGGGCTTGCATTACTTCTTCAGTAAAGTAGGTCTCTGGATCAGCAAGGATCTGTTTAGCATAGATCTTCTTACCGTTCATTTCATATCTTCCTGCTACATTCTTCCACAGTCCACCAATCTCCCCTAATTCAAGGAGACCATAGTACTTATCAAGACCACGATGATCATAATAGAGACGAATCTCTACTTGCTTATTCTCTTTACTTAAACGTGATTTGTGAGTCTTAGCTTTGATAATGTTTCCGATGATTTCTTTTCCATCTTTTTCTTTTTTCTTGCTGAGATATATGATTGTACTCGCTGCATATTTGAGTCCACTACCTCCCCCCATTTCTTTTGTTGGAACATAAGCTCCGATGACATCATACGTGTGATTCGTGACAATGAGTGGAACATTCGCTTGGCCAAGTTTCAGGGTTAACATTCTGAATGCTCCTTTAACCAATTGAGATTTAGTCATGTCACGAACTTGCTTATCATCAAGTGCGTCCCTAATCTCTTTCTCGGTGGAAAGCATTCCCAACGAGTCTAACACAAACATACAGGGTTTGCGATCTTCTGTGTTGGTCTTTAAATATATATCAATTGCTCTAAGTGCCTTGCTCCTAAACTCTTCAATGGTAACTACATTTACCACCACAAGACGATTCATATCAATCCCACGAGACTGAAGTAATCCTTTATTAACAGCAGCCTCAGTATCGAAATAGAGACAGTAACCGTCAGGATTAGAATCCAAAAAGTTCTTGACAACTGCGAGGGAGAAGAAAGTTTTCCCAGTACTGCTTTCACCAGCGATGGCAGTAATGCGATTGCTAGATACGCCACCATAAATGGAACCCGACACCAATCCATTAAAGATGTACGAACCTGTGTCGATGAACTGTTCTGTTTCGTCGATGTCTGATGCGAGTTGGGTAAAGTCATCACCAATCTCTTTTACAATCTCTTTTAAAAAATCCATAAGTTAAATGTCACACTCAGCTATGTCAAATTTTTCCCTCTCTAAATTGTTAGTATCACGAATGTTTTTTAAAAGAAAATAGAGTCTAGTATCTCCACCTAAAGAAAGTGCATGAATAATAGTGTCTAAATCTTTATCGTCTATAGGTAAGTGCATTAGGAGAAGAAAAGTTCTAGGTTTACAGTTTTCTCAACATTCCACCCAATCGCATCTAAGATGATCTTAAGTGGTTCCAAGAAGGCTTTGTCAAATTGTAGATCATAGTCTATATACTTGTCAAGACCAATTTCACAGGGGAAATCCTGAATAAACGAAATAATATTCTCGTGAATAATATTAGGTTTTTTCAGGTAACAGAATTTGATTTTTTCACCGTTCTGGATGAGAGAGTACTTATTATCCAACTTATGTTGTTTGACATAATGATTGTACAATAATGCACCCCGTATATGTATAGGAGTTCCTTTAGCATATATTGTAGAGTGTGCTTGATACTTTGCTACATTAGATGCTGTACGAGGAAATGCAATATCTTCAGGAGGAAGTGTCTTAAACTCCTTACGTGACTTATCAATAAAGTCGATTACTTCATCCTCAGTACCATTCATCATGATCTTGAGAGCAGACTTAATCATATCTCTGCATGGAGCAGGTGTAGAAGATTTGACTGCCTCAATACCCATCATCTTAAGTTTAGGTTCTTCATATCGAACACCCTCACTATCCCATACGTTTAGAATGTATCTCTTCTTAGCAGTCCAGATACCACGTTCAGCGATATTCTCTCGCTTCATCTGCATCTTTTGGTCATAGGCACTTACGTACTCGGCCAATTCTTGGTAAGAACTCTCAATATAAGGCTCAAATTCAGTTTCACACACCTTATTAAGGAACGTGACAACGCCTTCAGTAGTTTTCTCTCTGCCCTCGTATACACGGTCAACCAAAGGCCCCAAATTAAGGTAAATGGAATCAGTATCTGAAGCAATAACATAATCAACATTCTCCGTTTTTAAGATCTTATTGACCTTTTGGTTCATCTTATTCTCTATCCAACGTATGGATACTTGGCCAGACAAAGTAATGGCTTCTGCATTAGCAAGTTTGTAATACCTAAAGTACTGATTGCCGATAGCACCATAAGCACTATTAAGGGCAATCTTCTTTGCCATTTGGATATTGTTACACCTAGCAATCTCTTTGGTAAGTGCATTTGACGGATTGTTTTCATACTCTTGTTTTGCCTGTAACATCTTCTTCTTAAACACCACTCTATCACCATACATCTTATCCATCAACTCTGGTAGAAATCCACGCACATCTTTCCTATACTGTGCTCCATTAGCACATGTAGCATACTCTGGATTAAAGTCTTCTACCTCTTGGTTTAGAATCCTCTCAACACTCGAGCTGGCATGTCTAGTCTCCCGTAAGGTTTCTGGGGAGATGTTGTACTGCATAATAAGGTGAGGATACAGACTATTGAGGTCAAAACTAACAACCCAGTCATACTTTCCTGGTTTCGGTTCCTTGACATAAGCACCTGCATACTTTTCGTTTTTTGCTGATCTATTCTTGGGAGGAATTACTATGTTCCTCTTCTTTAAGTAATTATAAATGATGGTGTCCCACATCCGCACCTGATAGAACACATCACTATAATTAACCTTGGCTTCATATGCCATAGTAAGAGCAAGCTCAATAAGCTTCATCTTACTCTCAAGACGGTCAACAAGTTCAACGTCAATTATATTATACTCAATGAACTTCTGCCAACCCTTTGTATAAAAATCCTTAAAGGTCTCAAACTCAGAGTGATCTAATTTCTGCTGACCAAGTTCTACCTTTGCAATATAATCCAACCTATAAGACTCCTGTGCCTTATAAGTAAACTTCTTATAGAGATCTAGATAATCAAGTTGAGTAACACCACCTACATCAAAAACAGTATGAGTACGACCCATAATATGAACTTCACTTTCTGATACTAGACCCCAAGGTGAGAATCTCTTCATCAACTTCTCACCAAGAACTCTTTCAAGTCTCTTGCAAATATAAGGTATATCAAATAATTGTATGTTCCATCCAGTAATCACATCTGGAACATCCTGCATCCAATAGTTTATGAATGAGGTAAGTAATTCATATTCATTAGGACAATAATTATATGTTACATTCTTCTGTTTGTTATTAAAAGGTTTACTTCCCCAAGTAATGATCTGCTTAGTTGTATAGTCTTGGATTGTGATTGCCAGAATCTCTTCGACGCACGACTCCACATTAGGGAAACCCTGCTCAGACGTAGTTTCAATATCCAGAGTAACAAGTTTAATCTGAGATATGTCAAACTTGATCTCATCATCTGGGTATTTCTCTGAAATATATTGGTAAATGTACCTGTCATTCCCATAAATCTCAAATCCCTCAACATCTTCGTACCTCTTATAGAAGTCACGACATTCCCTAACCGTACCTGGATTAATTGCTTCAACTGTTTCTCCACTCAACGTTTTATATTTAGTCTTAAGATTCTTTTTAGATTTGACAAATAGAGTCGGAAAGAACTCATCACGATGTTCATACCTTCTACCATTCTCAACTCCACGGACCAAAAACTGGTTACCGATTAGTTGGACATTGGTGTAGAATTTCATGCTATAAGGTCTTGATATTTTTCGAGTAAGGTAGGTGTTGGTTCAACGATAGTTAATATCTTATCAGATCCCATCATAATTGCATCATCTCTTGTGACACTTCCTAAAAAGGGTTCCAATACTGTTTGACCAGTTTCTGTGTTAATAATGAATGGATTTGTTAATTTACAATCAGGTTGCCCAATATCAGCAGCAGCAACCTCATCAATCTCCGCTATCAGTAGATGGTGATTCATCAGTGCTATCACCTTTATTATTTTTTCCATAGTTTACTACATCCTCAATGTACATTTTTTTTAAGTTATCAATTGGTTCTACCATAGTAATTAACCAATCAGCAGCAATAGGAATATTATCCTCCTTTGTCAAAGGCATCCAAGGAAATAATGCTACCTGATAACCTGCCTTCTCATCGCTAATGACAGAAGGATCCTGCATCTTAACGATACAAGGTTTATTAAGATAATAACCAACTATCTTTCTATCTTCTTCAGTTCCAACATTCATTTCCTTAACATCGGAAATAACATCTTCACCAGACTTTAGTAATAATAATTTAATAGACATAAATTAAACCCAACGTGTTACTACTAATTCTATGGAATTGTCTTCCATTTCCCATTCCTCCTCAACTTGGAATCCCATTTTCTTAACCTGATCATGAATTGTCATTCTAGCATACTGTTGGTTAACTTTGTCAAGAAACCTTTCTACTGGAATAGGTTGATTCCATGTTTCAAGATCTGCAACTAATTCATATTCATTTGTCATTGGATTTAATCTAAAACCAATATCACTAGCAATAGCAAGTTCTGCCTCAACAGTCTCATGCCCAATACCATGATTACCAGTTACTTTAAGTTCCTGATCTTCCTTTACATCATACTGAAGTATCTCCAGTGCTTCCTGTAGTTGTGGTTTGTTCCTGAGTTTCGTTCTGATTGCGGAGAAGTGAGACATTGTTTGAATAAAATTCTGGTTTGAATTGACGAGTTTCTAATTCGCCAAGTTTATTATCTATTTCTTTAGTGAGTTCTATACACTCATGCGATGTGGTTCCCGTGACTTCTTCAGTTACGTAACCATCTTGCCGAATTGTGAACTTAAGTGTTTGTTGAGGCATCTTCATGTTTGTGATTTAGTTTACCAGACATTTCATATGCACCTTTGTTTCCACCGTGTCCATGTGCAATACCTAGTTCATGCATTTTAGCATGTTCGTCAATAGGATCACGCAAATCTACTTTACCTGGTCCTATTGTAAGGTACAATCCATACCCCATGATGAAAAATAGTAATCCTACTATAATGAATACTAAAACCATTTTTGATTTAATTATAGCAATAAAAAAGAGGTCTGTAAAGACCTCTTGTTATTTAGAGATTAAATATAATCTTTTCGAGAGTGATGTTCTGGAACAATCTTGTTTAACTCCACTGTAAGGAGTCCATCGACAAACTCGACTGATCCAACCTTCGTATCATCGGTGACCGTCCAGACCCGTTCAAAGGAGCGTTGTGCCAATCCTTTGTGGACAAACGTTCCAACATCTTCTGATTCTTCTTTCTTGCCTTCCACATATAATTTTCCAAACTCCGTATAGACTTTGAGCTCATCTTTCTTAAAGCCCGCAAGTGCGATTTCGAGTTTCGATTCATGATTATTCAACTGTATTAAATTATATGGTGGATAGTTTGACTGTGGTGATTCTAAATCAAAGAAACGATTTAAGTAATCATCCATCCCTATGCTGTTCTTAGTAATCTTATCGAAAAGATCTGGAAGATTAGCAGCATGGTATCTTGCTAGTGTGTTCATGGTTTTACTCCTTAATAAGCGAGTGTGTAATGTGTACCCCGAAGGCGTACATTACTATTTAACCATAAACTACAAAAAAACGGGATGGTAAATCCCGTATTTTTTTATTCGGTTTCTTGGGTCTTTCCCTTTTTACCTATATTATACTTCTGCTCCAAAATCCAATCACCTTTATCTTTATATGAAAGAACCTTAATTTGATTAAGAGGAGCAATATCAGTAACTGATTCTGCCTTTACGACAGATATAAGTCCCCAATCAGAAAGGAGGCGAGTAATGCGGTTCCGACGCTGAACGTCATTAGCAGTAAGGTTAGCGTGTTTCCCATCAAGTGCAAATAATTCCTTAAAATGTACTATATAATATCTTCCTTGTTTATGCAAGATATGGCAACTCTGATATAATTTCTTTTCTTTTCTTGATGCTACACCAATTCTTGTAAGGGTTTCCCTAACCTTTAAGAAATCATCAGGTTCATTTAGAAGTACCTCTACCATCTGGTCTTGCGACCACTTTATTTCTGGTTCTACCGTAGTAGTCATTTCATTCCTCCAGTATCAAGTCGTTGTTTAATAAAATTAATTTGTTCAGGGGTTAATATTTTCAGGGCATTAGATGCCTTTTCGTTACTATAACCATAGTATTGTTTAATGATTTCGAGGTCTGTGACTTTATCCTTACGGAGCCAGGGACTGAATCTCTTCTTTTTCCTAAGTGTATTTAGATAAAAAGAATATTGCATATCTTTATCAAGGAAAGAGTATTTATTCATCTCATTTGCAAACAATACACAATCAAGATGTCCTGATAAACAACGATTAACAATATATGGAGGATAATCCTTAATCGCTGAAGGATCTTCTTCAATAAGATTCTGCTTATTAAAATTAATAGAGTTAAGCCAATCCTTTAATTCCATAATTAAAAAGTAAAAGTTCCTTTCTTTCTTTTTGTTCTCTCATATACTCACCAACCGACCTCATGGTGTATGTTAAATCAAACTCTGCTGCATTCCATTGTAACCCAGTAAATCTATCTTTAACAAGTTGATCTGAATTATAACTAATCAACTGATCTACTTTACTCTGACTACAATCTTCTGCAAACTTATCATGATCAAATCCTTTATGCATTGATCCCTTCTTACCATAAAGATTATCCTTAATATCATAAGGAGGATCTAGATACATAAAAAGATCATCATGAATATCTGTTCTAAAACAATACTCATAAGAATACTGATTAATATGCCAATGAGAAATAATATCAGAATATCCTGATAACTTCTCAATACCTCTCATAGAGAAATTAGATATTGATGCTGCCTTAGAGAATGAAGATGATTCAGTAAGACCTGAAAAACTACACTTATTAACAATATAAAATGCTGCTGCTCTTTCTATACAATCAAGACTTTTATCATTTATCCTATTCTTACACTCAAGAAAAAGTTCTTTTGCAGATTCTGGTTCTGGATGAGTTGATTTATAATTCCTTATCTTCTCTGTAAGATCACCACCAAACTGCTGTAACTGAACCCAGAAATTTATAAGAGGTTCATATAAGTCATTAACAGTAATCTTTAAATGTGGATACTTTTTACTAACATGTATAGCAACCGAACCACCACCAAGAAATGGTTCACGAAATTCTGCATACTCCCTTAAATCTGGGAAGTATTGATCCATCTTGGTGCAAGCACGAGACTTACCACCAGGATATCTAAGAGGGGTCTTCAGGGATTTCAATTTCTGCATGATTAGGTAATATGGGAGGATTCAATTCGGCATCTCTAGCTGCCTTTGCTACTGCTCTATTATGACTCCAATAGTCATATTTCTGCCACGTATAGTATACACCCATTAGAGTTCTTTTAATAAACTCATCAAGAAATATTAAAGCAATAAAGAAATAATCTTCTAAAGTTTTCATAACTCTAAATGTAACTGTATTGCAGCAGGAGGAGGTTTATAAGATGTATCATGAAAATTACAATATTCATTAAAAGTAATCTTCATTTCTTTTTGCGAGAGACCACAATGTTTCGCTGCTTGAGGTACATTCCATTTTGCCCTAAACAGCATTTCCATTGCATGACGAGTCTCTTGCCTCATTTAATAAAATCTTTCTCTATAATAATCTTCTCCAACCTGAACTTCAATAGTATCAAAGATTCTGTTCAGTGAACGAGCAAATCCTCTATATCCAGAACCAACATATATCTGTCCAAGTACAACAGATACTGTTGCTACACCCCAAAAGATGTAATAGAATTTAGACTTGACTTGATTTCTTTGTTTTTCTTTTGTGATCATAATTACATAAATGTTGCAACAATAATGACTCTTCTTTTATCCTTTGGTGTTTCATTATAATGTTTACCAGAAAATACGAAGACATCATCTTCTTTTGGATCATGATATTCATAAGAATCATTTCCATTTTCTACAAATGTTTTTCCACCAGCATCTGTCAAATACAAAATGATATTTCCATGTTCATATTGATGATCCTGATGAGGGACAGTAGAATAAATTTTATTAAAAGGATGTGTGGCATTAGCACAAATCCTATAAAAAGTTCTTATACAAAATCCATTATACAACATTATATCACATAATGCTGTAGACACAAGATCTATATACTCAGAATCTTCTACATAAGGATATCTAACTACATCAGTTCTTGGTCTTGCTAAAAAAGAATGAGTATAAACATCAGTATTCTTATATTTTGGATCTTCTCTAGGAGTATTTTCTTCATCACTTGGAGGAATAGATTCTTCCATATGTGTCCACTTACAATAAGTTGATAGTACAAATTCTTTTAATTGTTTATAACTATCAAATTGGGGATTTTCTAATACTTTTTTCATCTTCTCCTCTTTAACTCAATATCGGTTAATTGAGCTTCTAGTACATACTCTAAACTATCCAAATTTTCCCGTAAATAATCTTCCCAATAATTACCCTCAATCAAATCATGAAGGTGTGCTATATGCTCTAGAGCATATACTAACTTGGTTTGATCATTCATCCTTGGCATCTGCTATATCCTCTAAGTTATATAATGAAAAAGAATCTAATCCTTCTTGCTCAAAGAAATCATATGCTTCATTATTTACTTGACGATCT
>VTLG01001179.1_pt1 | contig 16735 bp, 38 predicted proteins | sample 4694571 | NCBI WGS metagenome assembly VTLG01 (sample SAMN12604809, study PRJNA352737) | marine metagenome | biome: ENVO:00000447; feature: ENVO:00000209|ENVO:00000569|ENVO:01000036; material: ENVO:00002151; isolation source: viral sequences binned using virsorter ...
GACCTGATGTCAGGGTCGCTATTTACTTTTTTTCGGCTTCCTCGTAATTAGTGTCTAGTAAAATTTTATTGGCTATTGTTGCAATAACATTGGAGTCTGCTTTTTTTCTTAATGGAAATTTATCTTCCACTTGAAAGGCTTTAATCATTTCTCCTTTATCATTTTTGATTTGGAGTTTCATTATAAGCAAATCAACTAATACAGTTAAGTCTTGAAAGTTATTTGATTTCTTAAAGATAGTATTTTTTTCTTCCAAAGTTAATGGCTCTGAATAAAACACAGACGGATTTCCATGTTCATCTTTCCACTCCTCAACCTCAATAGTAATGGTTTTAAGAGTTTCAAAATGTGTTTTTACTCTATCAATAACTGACATAAATCAGATTATACAGTTCCTATTGTTAAAGCACCTGTGCCTTGGAAAGTGATTGATTTAGTCACCATGCTATCTAAAGAATTGTTAACACTCATTCCTGTTACAATTCCTGAACCTGTATAAGTTCTATCTCCAGAAGTTGTACCCTCTGGATATAAGATAAATGCAATTTGTGAACCAGCTAATAGAGTATTTTGTACTGAATCTCCTCTATTAAAATGCACTTCAATACTTCCTGAAAATGAAGTTGTTCCAGCTGTAAAAGATTTTACAGATTCTCCTAGAGCAGTTGATTCAACAACATCTCCTGTTGTTTCTAATCCAAATCCTGTTACATCACTAATTACAGAACCACCAGCTTTGATAACACCTTCTTTACCGTGAACTATCGCCATTTTTACTCCTTATTATCTTTTTCTTTTTGTTTAATTGTTATTTTTGGTTTTGCAATTTCTTCTTGCTGACCAACCTCTTTATAACCAAGAGTTTTGTAATATTCAAGATTATTTTTATTTATAAAAATCTCATCTTGTCCTTTTATCATTTTAATATCTTTAGTCATAAATCCTTTTACCTTTTATCATCTTCTTCGTCAAGTTCTTCATCTTCTTCCCATTCATTTTCTTCATCTTCCATATCAACAGTATTACCATCGTCTATTTCTCTATGGGTGTCAATAAGTTCTTTAATATCTGCTACTAATTCTTCTATTTTATCTAATTTCTTTTCTGCTTTGTCTAATGTTTTATCGTTCATATTTTATCCTATGGAGTTGCACTATCATGTTCATAAATTACTCTAACAACCATACTGATAGCACCATAAGGAAATAGAGTACCAGCATCAGTTTCTAATGAAATAACTTCTGTGTCTAATGCTTTGCTGTTTCGTGTTATATCAGATTCAAGTTCTGTTTCAATAGCACTTGCCAAATTATTTCTAGCAGTATCTATATTATCTTCAGTTCCTTTTGTATATCCTGTAATTAAAAATTCTAAATTACATATTCTAGCTTTAGCACCACTTCCTACTTCTTGATCTTCTTTTTCTTCCGTTTGTGTTTGTACTAATACTGCTGGATATTGTGATTGTGCTAATTCTTCTAAATTAAAAGGTTGTCTAGTTACCTTTTTAATTGATGGACTTGATATTCCAGAAATTGTGGAAACTATATGATCTGCAATATCTTCTCTTTTACTCATATATTTAATGCTTTAATTTGTTTTTTTATAAATTGTTCAAATGATCTTCTTATAACCTTTTCTGTGGATAAATTGTATCCAAAAAATTTTCTTTGTGGTAATTTTCCCATGCCTTGTTGATGCCACAATGCTTTTTTTGCTTGACTTTGACTTCTAAAATATATTTGAACTTTATTTTTATTTAATATTTTAGAATCAATAGATTGAAGCATTTTATTAGTGTCTTGCAGATTTACTACTGATTTTCCTTTTAAAGCAGAATACATAGGACTATATGCAGTAAATTTAGATTTGTTCATATCAAATCCTTTATCTGTTCTTTCTAATATTATTTCTTTTAATTGAATACCAGCTTGTTCTAATCCTTGTGTGATTATATTTGGTAATTGTTTAGAAAACTTTTTAAATCTTTTTCTAACTTTTGGTAAATTAGATATGACTTTTGCATTTAACATTATCTAGTTAATCTTCTTGAACCATGCAGAGGTTCTTTTTCATTTACAGAAATAGTACCACCAGCATCGCTATCATATTCTACACCATCTTCTAATATAGACTGAAATTCTTTGTTGTATTCACTTCTATAAAATTCAATCATTCTTTCAAATCTATCTTTATCAGCTTCAGGTCTAAACTTTGTAACTGTTGGTAAAAAGAATTTAGATAAAAATAAAAAAGCACCAGCCCTTTTAAATTGGTCTAAATTAACTTTAGTATCTACCATTTCGGCAGTATTTAAAACTGTTATATCTGTATAGACATTTGTTTTATAAACAGGCCACCAACGAATACGCAACTCTCTTAAAATATCATTAGTTGTTTGTGTAATAAAAAATGTTACTTCTGATGATGTAGATGAAAAACCAAACTCATATATATCAGCTTGATAATTAGATACATCCCCAGCATTAATTACATTAGCACCTGTGTAATTTGCCATATTAACCTACCAAAGCTATAATAACCACAATAGCAACAATAACACCAGCAGTTACCTTAGGGTTATCTTTTGCCATATTCCAATACTTTTCTAAATGTTTCATTTCTTTCCCTTTTTCTTTTTAGGTTTTAGTTTAACAATATTTTCAGCTTTTTCTATTATTTTTTTTGGTTTATCAGTTAAAGGTTTAAAACCTCTTTTTGTAAAATGATTTATATTAGCTTCGTATTGTATTTTTGATCTAGTAATGGTTTTTTTTCCATTTGTTAATTTTATGTTCATAATATCTCCTGTTATATCCTATGGCGAGTTTCCTCGCCATAGAAAAGTAGTTATTAGTTGATTACTGATTCTCCAAGTATTTCTACACCATAAGAGTCATGTAATTCGCCAACACCATAAACTGCTGTTGCTACGATTTCATCTGCTCTTAAAGACGCATCTCTTTGAGTTTCAATTTTCAAGTCTTGCATCATCGCTAAACCTAAAGCATCTTTGTGGAAGATACCACCTTTACAGTTGTCTGTGTCAGAAGTTCCATCAACATTTGAAGTTTCAAACATTTGAACTCCAGCGATGTTTCCAACATATCCTGTTCTTAATGCTTCGTTAGTTAAGTCATTAGGATTTGGATTAACAAAAGTATTAGTTAAGTTTTTCTTCACATTGTATGCAACCTTTGGATTAAGCACACCAGCTAAAGGCATTGGTACTGCCGCTTGTCTTAAAGTTGCTACTGCTTCAAAGATTTTAGCCACAGTTACTTCTGCACCAGCACTACCTACTACTGATGAAAAACCATCAAATAATGCTGTTAAGTCTGTGTCTATTTTTTTAGCAATTGCTTCTCCAAACAGTTTACCAATATCTGCCGCAACATTTCTTGGTGCCGCATTTCTTGCTAAATCTGTTAGAGTAGTCATAATTCCATTTTCAGATGCTGATATAGTAACTGAAGTAGGATTGATTGCTGTGTTAGATAAATCAGATGCTTCTGATACTGCCGCCGCAGAAACTGCAGAGTAGATCGGAACTTCAACTGACTTTCCACCACCACTTATAGCATAGTTCTTTACAAGTGGTCTCATTACTGATCTTTCACTTGCTACGAATAATGCTTCTGCAACGATCTCAGTGTATAGTTCCGAGAGTGTTGACGATGTCGTTTCGTTTGCCATTGTTATTTTCCTCTATATTTATTTGTTTAAGTTAATTTGAGTAGGTTTTGAATCTCGTTGTTTGCGATACTCAGCATATTTAGCACGATCTTCTGGCTTACTCATATCTAAATCCTGAATATTAAAAGGTTTTACAGTTTTCCCCTCAATGCTACTCTGACTCCCTGTACCAGACTTTGACCCTTGCGAGAAATGTGGGTTAGCATCTAAAAACTCCTTGACTCTTTGTTCAATCGTAAGTAGTTCTCCTTTTTCGTTATACCTAATATTTGAATTATTATCAAGTATTTCTATACGATTATCGTCATTAAGTTTTATATCCCTTTTTAATAAATCAACAACTTGCTGTGGGTTAATAGCGTTCATTTTAGACGCAACAGATAATACTGAATTGTCAATTCTTTCTTTCTTAATTTCGTTTTTATATTTAAGAATTTCAGTATTTTTTTCAGCTATTCTCTCTTGCATTAGCTTTTCAAGTTCAGCTTTAGATTTAGCTTCCTTAATTTCTTTTTCTTTAAGTGCTTCTTCGTCTTGCCTCTTGATTTCTTCTAATTGCTTATCGTGTTTTCTTTTTTCAGCTTCTAATCTTTGTTTAATTATATTATCTAGCTGTTCTTGTGTAAAAGAATTTATTTTTGGTTGCTCTTTTACTTCTTCTTTGAATTCTGTTGTAGCTTGAACATTTTGTTCTGCTGGTTCAACAGTTTTATTTTCTTCAGACATGTTTTCTCCTTTACATTATAAGTTTGCCGCTACTGTCATACCAATCAGGATTGACATAGCTCCATTGATGACGACAATTATAACCACCACGAACTATTAAAGGGTTTCCAGACTTCTTGCCTTTCCAACCTCTACTACTCCATAGTCGTTTGACTTCATCAATTGTGAATAGTCCATTCTTTCGTATATCATAACCACCGCTTCTTACAACCCTACAAAAATCTCTACTTGTTGGTATTAATGACCCTTGATATTTCAAATATGTTAATCCAGCATCTTTAGACTTTGCAAGGTTAAGTTGTGCGTCAAATTCTCTTAATGAATCATTTAATATCTGTCCAGCATATCGTTTCATATTTTCCCCAGCACGATCACTAGCAAATTTAGATTGTAATACTTGAATATTGTTGTCTAATTTTTGCCTTAATTTCTTTCCAGCAATAGAGTTTCTTCTTATTTTTTTGAGTTTAATTTCATCTTTTTTAATACTATTAACTAGCTTATTAACTTTTTTATCATCTGCTCTAGCATAAATACCATTAATAGTTTGTCTTAAATCCTTTTCTAATTCTACAAATTCTACACTCGTTAATGTAGCTTGGTATATTTTTTCAGTTAATCTTCTAGTCATAGTATTAGATACATCTTTAAATTGAGTAAATGTTTGTCTTTTTAAATTAGTAATTAATGTTAAATCAGCATTAGTTAATTGTTGAAATTCTTTTGCTACCTTTATTCCTTTAAATGCTTTTTCAATTCTTTTAGCTTGTTTATTAAATCCCTCTCTTACAACTGTATCACTCCAAGCTAAATATTCCTTTTCTAGAATCGTTCTAATCTTTGGTTGCATTGATACTGCTATTTTTAAATCAAACAATCTACCTAAATCATCTGTGGGTAATGTTCTACCAGCAAGACTTGTTATTTGCTTTTCAATGTTATCTAAAGTTTTAATTAAGGATTCGTAATATTTGGCTTCGGCTAATTCAATAGACCTAATTCTGTAATCTGCAAAATCTTGAATAATATCTGACATTCATTAAACTTCTTCTTCCTCTACCTCTTGATCTTCTTGTTGAGGTTCTTCTTGGGTAAATTGTCCAACTTCTTTATTAGCATCTATCTCATCAAATATTTCTCCAAGTTTTTCATCATCATCAACTACTGCTCTTGCTATTTCTTTGTCTATTTCTTTATTCAAAGTAGAAGATGGTACATTTACAGCTTTTGCTTGTTGATAAAATACTAAATCACTAGCATAATCTCTTATGTTAAATGAATCAGGATAATTAATTTCTCCATCAAAGTTTGCATTTTGATATTCTGCGTATATCTTAAATATTTGTTCTTCAGCTAATTGTAGGTTGTCAGCTTTTTCAGATAGTCTAGCATTTAATAATTCAAATTCAGTTTGTAATGCTATTCCACTTGATACTTGTGTTTTAGTTGTTCTTACTGCTCCTGTATGTGCTATTCTATTAATTGAATCAACTTTTTTAGTTATTGAGTCCATTATTGAAGTTAAATTTTGTCCTGATGGTTGTAATAGATATGGTTTTAAATTTGGTTCCATTTCTTCAGGCATTTCTATAATAGCACCAGCACCAGCACTAGCATTAACTCCATTTGTTTTGACTAATGATGGATGGTTAGTTAATCTTATTAATTGTTCTATTTCACTAAATTCATTATAAATAGATTTTTGTAAATCAGCAATATCTGTAAGGTCAGATTGACCAATGCCTCGTTTATGTGACTTTGCATTGTATAAAATAACTGCTGGTATTTTGCCAATCTGATTATCGGCAGTATCTATCAAAACAGGTTCAGCACCTCCATCTGGAACATAAATAGTATCAACTACATCTGTGTGCCAACATCTAAAATAAGTTCCACCATCTTTATCAATTTCTTCTCTAATCTTTAAATAATCTAAAACATATTTTCCATTTGGTAATCTTTTATAATTCCAATCAAAAACATTTTCAGGAGTAACGATTGATAAGTAAGGTCTTATATCTTGATTAAGTTCTTCTGCCTTTGTATCAGTTTGTATTTTTGGTTTATCTAATATTAAAAAACTATGCCCATAAATAGACGCATAATTTTGTGCTTGTTTAATAACACTTGTAAAATTATTACCATCTAAATCAGCATCTTTTAAGAATGTTTCTAAACTAGCTTCATCTGCCATAGCACCGAAATCTCTACTAGCTTTTACTCTAAATAAAAATGAAGAATAAATTTGAATAATATTTTTACAATGATTATCGCAAGGTGTATTAGCAAGTCTTTGATTAAACTCTTGGTCTAATTCTAAATTATATCTATTTAGATATTGTCCCATCATATAATCATAACCACCATTATAGGAACGAATATAATACTCCCAATTTTTTATATTTTGCTGAAAGTCTTTGTGAGTTGTTAATGCTTCTTCCCTAGAGTATGCCATATTACCTTTGTCTTATATTCCATCTTTGAGGTTTAAATGAAGTTGGATTTGTTATTAGTGGTTTAACTATTTCTACTAAATATCCAATCGCATCATTCATGTGGTCGTAACCTTCTTCCTTATCAGGAATATTTGTGTTTTCCTTGTATATCTGTCTTTGTAAACCTTTTATCATAGTTTTGCAAGATTGCGATACAAAAATATATCGTTTTCCATCAGCAGACTTTAATCTTGAATTAACTGCATTGACTCTATCTCTAATAGGACTGTGTCGTATTTTACATTTAACATTAAACCCAGCATTTTGTAATATTGTTAAATCAGTTTTACCACCAGCAGAAGTTTTTCTTTGCCTACAAGCTGGGTCAGGATAAACAAAAATTCTTTGTTTGCTTCCATATCTATCCCTTATTTCTTGTACCATTTCATCTGTATTACTTGAATAAATAATAATTTCATCAACAAAATGTATATTATCTTTGTCTATTTGTGCTACTGCGGCACTCATTGGATCGACATTAAAATCTAATCCTATGTGTAATGGTTTTTTCCAATCTATTTCTTTTGGCTTAACATTATCAACAGCATGAAAGTTATAATATACAGCACCAGCATAATTTTCAAATGTACCCTCAAACTCTTGTCTAAATGTTCTTATATCTAAATCTTGTTTAGCTTGTTCTATTTCTTCCTTTGAAACTATACCACCTTGTAAAGTAGTGAATTGAAAACTATCCCATTCTTTTTCTAGCTTTCCTTTTTCATACATACGATAACTCCAATTACCATATCCTTTAGGAGAACCACACATTAAAACATCGCCCTCGGTATCAGCAATAGATGCTCTTAATACTTCTGTCCAAGCCTTTTCATCAATGTCAGCAAATTCATCTAGTATTAAAAAATCAATTCCAACACCTCTTAAATAGTCATAGTTCTCGCAACCTTTTAATGATATTGTACTGCCTGTTTTTTTAACTCTTATTTGTAAATTAGATTCGTTAATATTATCTATCCAATTAAATTCAGATAACATTTGTTTTAGTTTAGACCATACTATTTCTCTAGCCATTTTAAATGTTGGTGCTACATACCATATAGTCTTATTAACTTGTGTAGCATATTTCATCATTTCAGTAATACAAAGATAGGTCTTACCAAATCTTCTACCTGATACTAAAACTCTAAACCTTTTATTTGATTTGCTTACTTTATGCTGTGGGTTTGTTAGAGATATCTTCATAGCAACCAAACTTTATAAATATTTTATGTTTGTTAACCTCTTCTCTACCAAATTCAACCATCTTTTCATGTGATTTTGTATAACCATCAAGCATACATTCATATCCGTCTTTATAAGAAATATCAAATGTATGTGGTTCAATACAAGTTATTCCTTGCATTGAATAAGAACATATAACCATAGTTAATATAAAATTCATTTTTCATCTTTTCTGTTCTTGTAGTATTTTCTGTAAGTTTGAACTCTCCAAGTCCAATGAAATATACTTCTAGATATTCTACTAATCTTATCAATAAACCAATCAATCATAGTAATACTTTGTGTCATAAAATTATGGATATAATAACATATCCTTTGCTTCCTTTTTTAAGTCTTCTATTTGTTTTGCTAATTTCTTGTTATCTTCTTTTACTTCCTTAATTTCATCTTCGTATTTTAAACACTTATCAATCATTAAATTATCAGCTTCTTTTTTAGCTTCTTCTACTGCTTTAACTTTTTCTAATTTTAATTCAGATATTTCTAATCTTAATCTACCATTTAATTTTTGATGTTCTTCTTCTACAACTTTAAGTCTTTTAACTTCTGCATATAAAGCTGTTTGAGTAGATTGATATGTAGTTATTTCAGCTTCTTTAGAATCAATTATATTTTTTAATTGTCTTGTTTCATTCTCGTAAGTTCTATCTTCAGCATTAATCATTCTAATATTAAAGAAGTAATCTTCTTTTCTCCCATATATATTTCAATGTTAGCTTTAGATTTAATACATTTATATTGAACTCTATCTCCAGCTTTTTTATCTCTCATAGCATATCTTTTAGCTTTAAGACATTTAGATAAACTATCTTGGATTCTGTGTTCCTTAATTTCGTGATCTACAATTAATAAAAGTGCAAAAACTGTTTCTATCATTTTATCTCCTAATTATAATTATATCCTGTATTAGATTGTTCTAATTTTTTAAATAAATCTTCGTGTTGTTTCATAATTTCTTCGTCCATATCAAACATTTCGTCCATCTTTTGATCTATTAATTGTAATGACATTTCTAAATGATCTACTTTGTTTTCTAAAACTGCTTGGTTAGTAGATAATTCAAAAGTTCTAGATAAACTCCAACCACCTAAAGCAATTAAAAGTCCTACTAATAATGTTAATATTTTTTCCATCATTGGTGGCTACCATTCTTTCTAACTTTATCTTTTAGCTTTTCGACATCAGACTGAAGTTTCTCAACCTGTTGTTTTAAAAATTCTATATTAACTTTATTGTGCATTCCTGATTCAAGTTGTAATTCTACCTTTTCTAACTGACCTGCCATGTGTTCTATTAACATAAATTGTTCGCTATCTGCTGGAAGTGAACCTAATTCTCCTCTTGGCCACTTGATTCTAAATTCTGTATTCTTTTCTAAATCTGCTACCATTAATTCTTTAGCTGTTTCTAGAGATATTATCCTGTTATTAATTTCACTATAAGTCCATACTGCTATTGCTATTGCACCTATTATCATAGCCAATGTTTTTAAATCTGTATGAAAGTGTGTATTTTCACTAATTGGTTTCATTACATTTCTTCTTTCCCCATTTAAAACTTTGTTTAATGGATTTAGTATTTTTTTCTTTACCATTAGAAGTTTCTCCTATTTCTAATGTTGTTGAGTCAGGACAGATATTGTTATTACTACAACCTGATAATCCAGCACCAAGTAATATAAAAAATAATAATATTATGAACCATCTATCATTAAACATTATTTCTTCTTCTTTTTTTTCTTCTTTTTAAACTTTCCATCAATCTTTTCTTCCAATGACGATACTTTTTCTTTGATAAGCACCATGTCTGTTGAAAGTGAGAATGTTCTTGATAGAGTCCAACCACCCAAAGCCAATAATATTGCCAATAAAGCTGTAATAAGTTTTTCATTCATTTTTACCTTTTAGCATAACAATTATTCTTTTAATACCTTTTACTAGAAATTTCTTAAAGAATTTATTGAAGATATATCTTAATAATCTAACGACTATTAAAATAGGAGAACTTAAAACATCAAATAATATCAATCCTAAATCAACCGATACATCTATAATATTATTACTACTAAATAATTTTTTGAACCTTTTATTTGCATATACACCCATAGAAATCTCCACTACCATCATTCATCATATGTTGGTTAATAGGATAATCTGCGTATGTACTTAATTTAATTCTTAAAATATCACAAAGGTCAAAACAGTCTATTGTATCATTTACTAGAACTATATCTTCTAACATAGCTTCGGTTACAGGAACTAAATGGTACAAACCATCTGTTAGTATTATTAATTCCATTATCTTTTAAAATGTCTTTTTCTCCACTTATTACAAATAAAATTATCCTTAACTCCTTTTGTTCTATATACACCACAAAAATTTCTAGGCAACGAATACATACCACAATTACCACAGGCTTCTTTACCTAGTGCTTTTCTAAAATCTTGTGGCATTTGATAAGGAATGAACTCTCCATTAGGATAAAAGTTAGATCGTTTCATTTACCTTGTCCTCTATATTTTTTAAATGATCTGCGTTTGTTCTTATTCATTGATGAAGTTTTAGGTCGTCTTCCTATACTTGTACCATTTTCAGTACGAGTGTACTCAATAACCTTTCCATAAAGATTACCCTTTTTCTTTGCCATTTACCTTGCCATTAGACTTACCATTAAGAGTTGTAGATTCTCCCTCAATAATTAAAGGTAATGGCTCATTGAAATTTGTTTGTTCTATCTTATCTCTTTGGTCTAAATGTTGTTTTCCTAACCATATTTGCATGGCAACATTACCACCTAAAGCCTTTTCAAATTGTGCTCGTCTTAAACTTATTCTGCCCATCTCACGACCCTTTTTTATTAGGTGGACATAATTCCTTTGTAAAGTCTTTGTTGATACATCACAGAACTCTGCAATTTCGTCAAAAGTGCAATGTAATTGTGCTAATTTTGTTATAGCTTGTGTGTCAACTTTTTTAAGTGGTCTAGCCATTATGTCTTTTTTACTTTTTTTTACAAAAGATTATTGAGTCAATAAATCCTCCCCAATATCCCTCTTGTCCTTGATGTTTTTGATTATAATAGCTTTTTTGAATATCTACAAAGAAATATTTTGATAATCTGTCCGTGCATTCAAAGAAATCACTCATTTTCCTATTTTTTGTAAAAGAATACTCAAAAACTAATTTATTAACATTAGACCAATCGTGTTCATATTTGAATATTTCTAATTCAGAACCCTCAATATCTAACTTTATACAGTTAATATCTTTGTGCCTATTTAGTATTTCATCAAATGCCATACAATTTATTTCTACCGTAGGGTGTTTAGTTTTATAATGACTTACTAAAGAATGTCGCCAAGTATTAGGTGCAATAGTGAAACTATGAGTTCCTCCTGTTTGATTAATTGCATATTGAAATGATTCTAAAGTAGTAGAGTATTTTTCTGATATATGCCTAATATTTTCTTGTAATATTTTGTAATTTTCTGTTTCTGGCTCATAACAATAAACTTTTTTTGCTCCGTGTTGTGCCGCATATAATCCAAAAACTCCAATATGTGAGCCTCCGTCTAGCCATACATCGTCATTTTCTATTTTAAAATCTATCTTTTTCTTGCCATATGCTTTTTTAACCAAAATTTCTTTAATAACATTCTCGTCTGTCGTGTTTTTTCTGTATATAAAATTATCTAACATTTTTTATCCTTTGTAACTCTTGTTCTGATGTACCACAATCAATCATTTTTTCTCTATAATAACAAATTATAGATATTCTCTCATATGGTGTTTTTGATATTGCTGGAGTATTTCCATGTAACTCGTGTACATCAAATAAAGCTAAATCGCAATTCCTAACATCTACTGCTACTCCATATTTAGCTATTACAGTATATGCTCCTGTATATTCTCCTGTATGTAATACTGCTAAATTTCCAAATCCGTTTTTCAAATCTCCAGCATCATAATGTCCAGCAGTTCTAAAATTTTTATTTACTGTTACTGTTGTAAATACTGTATCTTGTATTTTAAAGTCATCACTTGTTTTATCCCACATTTTTTTCTGATTTTCAAATCTTTCTGGTAGTGATTCAGCAAAAACTTTAGATATACTTTGTATATATGGTAATGATTCTTTGTAAATATTAAAATGTTTTTCTGTAAAAGCTGTTTGCCTACAATATGGTATTCTAGGGTATCTATCAGCATATCCTATTATGCTTGAATTAACATTTTTTGACTTTGGCGAATTTGACAATGTACCATCTTTTTTTAAAGGTATAAATCTGTTACCGCTTAATACTTTACCAACAATAGAGCCGTCTACTAAATCGCCAACTTTAAAATTAAAATTTCCTCCAGCTTTTCCTCTATTACTTGTTTTTCCTATTGCTTTTTTTAATGAGTGATATGCTTTTTCTGCATGATTACTAGGAATGCAATTTTTTTTAAATACACATAGTGGCTCATCTTTTTCATTATATACTATTGTATCTTCTTTTAGTAAAGTTTTGATATGTCTTTCTTCTAAAAATTCGCCCTCTAATTTTTTTACTTCATCGTCGCTTAATACAGGATTAACTTTTATTATTTTCATAATCTTTTTCTATTATAGCATAAACTGTATCTGTAATGTTAGTTTTTCCATGAATTTCTTGTAGTTCTTTAATCATATCTCTAAACTTTTTTTCTGTTTCTGTTGTAAAAAATAACTGCATCATCTTTACTGTTGAACTTGGTGCTTGGATAGATTCGGTATTTATATCAGCAATCATATCGTTAGGTGCTTTGAATATAGGTTGGGTTTCTAAAAGATTATTTATTTCATCAAAATTAAATCCTGTAAAATCTAAATTAAAATCTTGTTCTTTTAATGTTTCTAATTCTAATTTTAATAATGTTTTTTCCCATTTAGAATTTTCTCCTGCCCTATTATCCATAATCCTATATGCAATAGCATCTGATTTGTTAAAATCTTTTTTAACAATAAATGCTTTACTTTTGCCTAAATTTTTTAATGCTCTCCAACGAGTATGTCCAACAACAATAACATTATCTTTATCAACAACAATAGGTTGATTATTGCCAAATTGTTTTATTGATTGCATAACTTTATCTACCGCTTCTATCGGTATCTCTCGAGGATTATTTTTGTATGGCTTAATAGAATTTATATCAACTTCTTCAAGTTTCATATTTTAATCTTAATCATTTCTTTTATTACACCAATAGGAAATACATTTCTATCGGAAAATGATTCTTCATTATCATCATAACTTGCAAATGTTTTTAAATGCTTTTTATCTTTACTATAAACATAAGCATTAGTATTCATTAAAGCTGGTTGCATTTTATCAAATTCTTGTGCATTACAGTGTCCTGAATCTCCAAGAATATCAACCCATTTAATTGTATAAAAATAATATTTTTTTTGGTTAATGGTAATGTGGCGGTATTTTGATTTCTTTTTAACCATTAATGTTTTGTTTCAACCTCTGACTCAATCGCCGATTGTAATATTAATATTCTTGCTTTTAATCTACGATTCTCCAAAGATAAAGCTATAATTCTTCTTCTAACATATTTGAAAATTCTTAAAAGTGCTTTCATTCAACATTGTGTATTATGTGATCTTTGTCATATCTATCTATTTTATACTCTTTTCCATCTTTTTTAAAGTAGTCAAAATTGTCTTCGCTATGCCTAAAATTGTACCCTAAATTTTCCATCTTTGTTCTTAAGTCTGCTGGGTTTTCTTGATGTTTTTGGTCTTTTTCTTCAATTTCCCATCTTCTTTGAGATAACCAAGTGCTGAAATGTGGCACAAATTTGGCTTCAACTCCTAATTGTTGTTTATTATATATTTCTGCAATATCAATATTTTCAATTTCATGTGAAATTTTTTGAAATATTTTGTATGCATTAAATTTAGCACCTCTTTTTATGTTTAAACTATTCCAAAGTTCTTCAAAGGATTCATCATATATATTCTTATTAGGTATAGGACTAGGAATAGGAATAGGAGTTAAGGTTTTGTTAGTAACACCATTATAACGACTTTCCATACCCTTTTTACCAGCTTCTGATCTTTTCTTATATTTAGCTGTTAAATACTCATGTTCTGCTGTTAGTCTTTTATGAGTCCATAAAACATAATCTTTTTCTTCATTGATAGAATCCCATATAAAAAACTCACGCAAAATACTATCTACTACCTTTTTACAACTTTCATCTATACATTGGCAAATCCTATAAGCTGATTCTGTTTTAAAACCTTTAGCATTTTTAGTCCAAGAAAAACATAATAGTCTTATATAGATTCCTATTTCTTGATTTGTTAAATGTACTGTTTCTGCCGCAAAGGTATCAGTAAATAACTGTAATGCGTGAAACTTATTTTTTTTCTCCTCCATAAAATAAATATCTCCTTTCTAATTGATTTATCTCTATATTGGTTTTTATTAATAGTTGTTTTTCAGTACCAAATTTATCTTCAAACAATTTTTTATTAAGATGTACTGACTCGTTCCCCATATTGTGATGTTTAGGGCATAAAGGAATTGTATCTTGATGGTCTGGTCTTAAAGATAATCCTGTATGCTTTCTAATATGGTGTATTACTACATTGTTTGAACCACAAGCAACACAACCTAATTCTCTTAAATTATCAAATCTTTTTCTATCTTCTTTTTTCATATAAAATTGTCATTTTCTTACCATCAAAATAATAGCCACTAACTATTCTTTTTTTTCTTTTCATCTTTCTTTTTCTTTTTGGTTTGTCCACCATACCCATCATAACCATAATCTTTTGTAATAATTTTACCTCTAAAAGTATCTACCCATTTACAATGTTTTATCCATTCCTTTTTGTCCATTTTTTAACCTTTCTAAATATTCTTCGTATTCTTTTTACTCATCAACTAAACCTTTAATCTTATCACAATGTTTTTTTATATTATCAAGTTCTTCTGTTATTTTAACTTGGTAAATAGTATTTTTAGCAACATCATCAACTTCTACTAATTGATTTAATCTAATCATTCGTAAAAGTCTTTTAAAGGCTCTACGAACATGTGTGTCTGACATATCCGAAACCATTAACCATTGATTTCTTGATTTAGAAAAATAATGTTCTTCTGGAGTACTTTCTACAAATTCATCTTTAATAAAGTTTTCATCACTCATTATTTACTCCTTTAAATGTAACTTCAATTTCTATATCTTTTCCTTCGTGTTGATGCCATGCGTCATCAAGATCAGATAATAATTGTAAAAATTGTTTTCCTGAAATACATTCTTTTGATGTTAACATTTTTTGTATTGTTTCTTCTTTAGCTTCTTTTCCTTTTTTCCAAGTTTTGCCATAAGAAAAAATTTTATAACTATCTATATGTATCATACCAATCTCCCTTGATTAACATTTTCAGGTTTAAAAGGTTTCCAATCAAAATCAACAAGTCTATATTTCTTATTATTAAATTTAGAATTAAAACTTACATCTGTATATTGTTTTGCTTTTTTTAATTTGCCATAAGGAATAAACATATATTCTTTTCCATGAACAATGCCTAACGATTCTTTTTTCCTTAATGCTTTTTTATAAATGTAATCTCTTACACTTACTTTGCCTAACCATACTTTATCTACTTGCACTTTGATCATTTGTAATCTCCATTTCTTTAGTTAATAACAATGGCTTTTCTTCAACAAAAAAATAAAGTACAGAAACTTGAAAAGCATCAGCAATTTGTTTTAAGTTAAAAAGATTAGTACCATTACTACCTTTCTCATACTTTTGCACTTGCTGAAATGTAACTCCTATTTTTTTTGCTAACCAAGTTTGAGTTTTCTTTAACTCTAATCTTCTTGATTTTATTTTTTGTCCAACAGATAAATTGAACTGCTTGTGTTCTTCGTTTAGCATAATTGCTCCTGTTTGTGTTTGATTGTGCGTGGGGAGAAATCGGTTAAACTCCCCACACATTTTTTAACTAGAAAGGGAGGCTTTATGATTCGTAAAAGAATATTTTTTAAAACCTCATTTTTATAATTAGCCGATTTAAACATTAAGTTCAATATATACTATTAAGGGAATTAAAAATCGTCAAAAAATTTGCTAATTTCGTATGATTCTGCCAAAAAGCCTCTTTTTTGCTGAAAACAAACTTGTTTCTTATTTTTGCAAATGAGTCATAGTAAAGATACTAGAATATGTTTAATTGGTACTTTTCTCTAAACTCATAAAAACCAATTCAGAGCCACAGGCGGTCAATTCTAAGTTTTAGCCCTGACAGTTTAGTATCTTAATCTGTGGAAGTCCTCGCAAAGTTAAGGGTAATTCCTAACGATGAAGTTTGTAGAAGCCGAAACAAATTTTAATTTGTCTTATTATCGTGATGGATAATAACTGACGATGGCAGTCCCATTAATTATAACTAGGAGGAAATCATGAAAAAAGGTCATGATATAAAAGAAGTAGTGCAAAAAATTAACAATGATGTTCAATATAAGAAAGATTATATTGTTACATTAAACGCACTACAAATCAACAAAAGCGAAAAGGTGTTCCCTAA
>VTLG01002844.1_pt1 | contig 16735 bp, 6 predicted proteins | sample 4694571 | NCBI WGS metagenome assembly VTLG01 (sample SAMN12604809, study PRJNA352737) | marine metagenome | biome: ENVO:00000447; feature: ENVO:00000209|ENVO:00000569|ENVO:01000036; material: ENVO:00002151; isolation source: viral sequences binned using virsorter ...
TTGGAGTTGGAACAACTAATAAACTTCCTGCTACAGTATATGCTGTTAAGATTGATGATGATACTATTAAACTTGCAGAAACTCCTGAGAAAGCACTTAAGACTATTCCAGATGTTGTAGATCTTACTAGTGTCGGTATAGGAACTTCTCATAGATTTACTGCTCATAATCAGAATGCAAAACTTTTGGTATCGATTGATAATATGATTCAATCTCCAATTGTTGCAACTGCAGTTACATCTCATTTAACTAATCAAGTTTTAACTACTGATGAGTTTATTACTCTTGCAGGAATTACTTCTATCTTTGGTGGAGATTTGATTAAGATTGATAATGAAATAATGCGAGTTGATGGTGTTGGTATAGGTGCTACTACTCGGTTACAGGTCAGAAGACCTTGGATGGGTACAGCACTTGCTGGATATAGTACTGCTACTGTAGTTACTAAAGTTGTTGGTAATTATAATGTTGTTGATAATACAATAAACTTTGTTGCTGCTCCAAGTGGTAATGTTCCATTAAGCACTACTACAAATAGACCTGATGAGAGGGATTGGGTTGGTATTTCTACTGGATCTAGTTTTGAAGGAAGAATGTTTATGAGATCTGGTGTTCCAGATACTATAGAAGAGACATATTATAGAAACTATGTGTTTGATAGTCTTTCTGATCAGTTTACAGGACAAAAAGCAGATTTCACTCTTAAATCAGATGCTGGAAATGTTGCAGGATTGACTACTGATAATGCAATTATTCTTATTAATGATATATTCCAAATTCCTGGATCTGATAATAACTATACTTTAGCTCAAACAACTACTGGTATTACTACCATATCCTTTACAGGAACAGGAAGTTCTGTTGCTAATGATCCTAATGTAGGAACACTTCCTTTAGGTGGTGCGATTGTTTCAGTTGCTTCTACTGAAGGATTTGGTTATCAACCATTAGTAGCAGCAGGTGGTACTGCAGTTGTTTCTACAGCAGGTACTATTGAGTCTGTAAGTATTGCTAATACTGGTTCTGGTTATAGGGTAGGAGTTCAAACTGTATGTAACGTTGCTATTCAGACTTCATCACTACCTAGCAGTAGTGTAATTGGAATTGGTACTGCTATTATTTCAAATAGAGGATTTATATCTGGTATTGCTATTACTAATCCATATGTCTTTAATATACCTGTTTTCGTTTCTAATGTAGGTTATGATACAGTTACTGGATTAACTACGGTTACTACATCTAGTGCTCATGGATTCTCATTAGGTGAGGAAGCAGTTCTTTCTGGTATTGCATTTACATGTAACTATTCTGGAACTAAAGCATTAAGTAATTTTGTTTATACTAAAGCAACTGGTATTGCAACAGTTACTACTTCTGCTGCTCATGGATATTCAGCAAATGACGATGTAATTCTTACTGGATTAGCTGTTACTGAAGGTAGTACTAATATTACATATCCAAGATCATCGGATCCATATTATACAGGGTCTAGAATTAGTTCTGTTCCAAATGCTACTAGTTTTGTCATTCAAGTAGGTACAAGTAGTACTGCAATGGAGTATACTTCAGGTGGTACAGTTCAGAAAGTGATTGTAGCACCTAGAAAGTCTAATAGCACTGATACTGATGGTGATCCTGCTTATAATGGCACCCCTGTACTTCAAGTAATCGATACTACTAAGTTTGTAGTTAATACAGGAATTAATACTAACCCCCATCTTTATAATAGAGGTGGTGTTGTTAGAAGACCACTTAAAGTTATTATTGATGATCCATTACCTTACTCAGATATTGATTTAACCTATAGTTCTGATTCTGTTAGTGGAGTTGGAACAGGTGGTAAAGTGGATATTGTAGTTGGAATGGCATCTAGTGTAATTAGCTTTACTATTAAAAATACAGGTTCTGCTTATGGTAATGATGAAATTTTAACAGTTCCTATTGGAGGAGCTACTGGTATTCCTACTGATCCATCTAAGACATATAAGGAATTCCAACTTACACTTGACCCTTGTTTCTATGATGAATTTACTGGGTGGTCTATGGGTGAATTTGAAACAGTAGATAATGTTGAAAAATATATTACTGGGTCTAGAAAAGATTTCCCATTAACTCGTGATAATGGTACTTTAACAATTAGAGGTAAGAAAGGATCTAAGATTATTGAACAAGATCTTCTATTAGTATTTGTGAATGATATACCTCAAGTTCCTGGTCAAGGATATACCTTCCCAGGTGGTAGTACTCTTACATTTACAGAAGCACCTAAAGTTGGTGATAGTATAGAAATTCTCTTCTATAAAGGAACTGGATCTCAGGATGTTGTGGAGAGAATGATTATAGAAACAGTTAAACCTGGTGATGAATTACAAATTAAGCATTTACCTTCTCAAGACTTCTGGTTAACAGAAAAAGTTAGAGTTCCTCTTAGTTTAGAGTCTACTGATCGTGTTTCTACACCTCCATATTACGGACCAGGAAATGTTGCTGATCCTAATTTGGAAAGACCTATTGCTTGGTGTAGGCAAATGGAAGATAAGATTATTAATGAAAAGGGTGTAGGTAAGGATAGAGAAATTTACGAACCTGTAATTAATCCCTATTCTCCTATTATTAAATCTGTTGGTATAGGATCAACTGTCATTTATGTTGAAAATGTAAGACCTTATTTTGATCCTTATGATGAAGTTGATGATCCTTCTCCTTCTGCAACTGCTCATGATTTCCAGAAAAAAGTTAAATTTATTTCTCAGGAAGTAAGATCTGGTGCTGCAGGAACTGCTATTGTTTCTGGTTTAGGAACTATTAGTTCGGTTGCTATTTCTACTGGTGGTATTGGATATAGTACTGCAGTAGTAAGTTTTGGATCTACCTCTCTTGGTGGTAAAGAAGTGGGTGTAGTTACAACATCTACTAGGGCATATGGAACTCCTGTAATTAGTGCTGCTGGTACTATTACTGGTATTGCAATTACTTCCGTTGGTGCTGGATATACTTCATCCAATCCACCATCTGTTCTTATTAGTCCTCCTGTATGGTCTGAAGAAGAAAATACAGTAGGTAGTTACACTGGTGATTCTGGAATAATTGTTGGATTTGGTACTACAACTGTTGGAGTTGCTACAGGATATCAATTAATATTTGATATGCATATTCCTCTTGATTCTCAATTAAGAGATGCTAATATTGCTGGAACAGCAGTCACAATTAGTGGAATTAGTACTGGTGATTATTTCGTTGTTAATGATTCTAATGTTGGAGTAGCTGATACATCTATTGGTTCTCTGGCTGCTGATGGTGCTGTAATTGGAATCGGAACACAGTTTGTGAATAATGTATATGAGGTAAATACTTTTGAGATAGTTCAATCTCCTACAGGTGTTGCTTCTGATGGAGTGGGAATTGGAACCACTCATATGAGTAGGGTCTTTGTTAAAATTGCTGAACATCTTGATTGGGATGGACAGTGGCCTAGCTTTAGTGGTGCTGGTATTCAAACTGGAAATTACTTTGGATCATATAGTTGGGGTAAGATTGCTCTTCCTTCTAGATCAGAAGAAAATGCATATGACGCATATACATTAGGTGGAACAGGAGGCATTTCAACGTCTCCTGTAGTAAGAAGATCTAGGTCTCTTAAATATAAACTTTATAAATTACCATAAATAAACAAAAAACCTCTGTCAAATGGCTGCAATTATAACTGACCAGATTAGATTGTTGAATGCAAGTAATTTTGTTGCGGGAGTAACTTCAACTACTAACGCATATTATTCCTTTATTGGTCTACCAAATCCTACTGATATTGATTCCGATTGGAATAATGATCCACCTTCTCCGAAAGATAATTTTTCGGAAGAAAATGACTATTGGGATGATATGGTTGCTTTGAAAAAAGTTGCTGCTGGAGATTGTAGACAGGTTGTTAAAAAACGTACTTGGTCATCAGGTACAACTTATGACATGTATAGAGGTGATTATAGTAGATCAAATACTGCTCCAGTCTCTGGTGCTACAAATTTATATGCAAGTACTTTTTACGTTATAAATGCTGATTATAGGGTTTATATTTGTTTGCAAAATGGTACTGATCCAGATAACCCTAATGGAAGACCTTCATTAGATGAACCAACATTTACTGATTTAGAACCAAGAACTGCTGGAAGTAGTGGTGATAATTATATTTGGAAATATCTTTATACTATTAAACCTGCTGATATAATTAAATTTGATTCTACTGATTTTATGCCAGTTCCTTTGAATTGGGATACTAATGTAGATGATGCTGCGGTTAGAGATAATGCTGTAGATGGATCAATTAAAATAATAACTATTACTTCTCGTGGTGAAACCATTGGACCTTCTGGTGGTACTGAGTATACAAAAGTGCCTATTAAAGGTGATGGTTCAGGGGCAGAATGCACAATTACCACAACTAACGACCAACAGGTTGATACTATAACTGTTACTAAACAGGGATCTGGATACACTTATGGTAGTGTGGCATTAGATGATGGTGGAGTTCCAACAGGAACAACTATTCCAACTTTTGATGTTATTATTCCACCTCAAGGTGGTCATGGTTCAGACATTTATAGAGAATTGGGATCAATGAATGTTCTTATATATTCTCGAATTGAAAATGATAATGAAAACCCTGACTTTATTACTGGTAACCAAATCGCAAGAGTTGGATTGGTAGAAAATCCACAAAAATATGATTCTACAGCACTTTTAACAGCAGATAAAGCAAGTGCAGTAAATGCATTAAGATTAGCTGGATCTGGTTATAGTTCTGCTACTTTTGAAGCAGATAGTTATTTTGTACAAACAATTTCTGCTGGATCAACAGCTCAAGGACGAGTTGTTAATTATGATCAAACCACTGGTGTTTTGAAGTATTGGCAAGATAGGACTATGGCTGGTTTCAATACTGTTGGAACTGCTCAAACTGATCCTACTTATGGATATAATTTAAATAAATTCACTTCATCTCCAGGAACAGGAGGTAATTTGGAAATTGTTCCTACTGCTGGATCAACTTTACAGATAGATAGTGCATTTACAGGTATATCTACCGTAATAAATAATATCACATATTATCTTGGTCAGAATTTTACGGATGGTCTTTCCAATCCTGAAGTTAAACGACATAGTGGCAACATTATTTTTGTTGACAATAGACCAGCTATCACTAGGTCAGTTAACCAAAAAGAAGATATCAAAATAGTATTGCAATTCTAGAAAATCATGCCTCAGAATACAAATTTAAATGTAGCACCATATTTTGATGACTATGATCCGTCTGATGATTTTTATCGGGTTCTGTTTAAACCAGGATTCCCTGTTCAGGCAAGAGAATTAACAACTCTTCAATCTATACTACAAAATCAGATTGAGAAATTTGGTAAGCACTTTTTTAAAGAAGGTGCTAAAGTAATTCCAGGAAATACAGGATATAATAGAATTTTTTATGGTATACAGATAAACAATAATTATCAAGGGGTTCCTGTATCTGCATATGCTAATCAATTAGTAGGAAATAAAATTACAGGGCAAAGATCTGGTGTAACTGCTGTTGTTGATAGTATTTTATTACCTGAAGATTCTGATAGAGGGCAACTTACATTATATGTTAACTACTTAACATCAAGTACAACTAATAATTCTACTCAAACTTTTTTTGATGGAGAAGAGTTAGTTAGTAATCAAATTATTTCTTCTGGTTTATTAGGTAATACAACAATTGCTTCAGGTGCTCCTTTTGGTATTACTGTAGCAGATAGTGCTGCTGTCACAGGATCTTCTTTCCAAATTCAAGAAGGTGTATATTTTGTTCATGGTCAATTTTGTAATGTAAGTCAAGAGACTCTTCTTCTTGATCAATATGGAACAACAGCTAATTGTAGAGTAGGTTTATTTGTAAATGAAGAGATAATTAATGCTGATATTGATGAAAGTTTGAATGATAATTCACAGGGATATAATAATTATGCTGCTCCAGGTGCAGATAGATTAAAGATTTCTTTAAGTTTATTTAAAAAGCCTATAGATGATTTTGATGATACAAGTTTTATTGAATTAGGTACTATAAAGGATGGAGTTTTAAGAACTGCTAAGAGTGGTAGAAATGGTAAAGGGACTAGTGGAGGACTGATAGGTGGATTTGGTGGAGGATCTGGTGGTTGGGATTTAACAGATACTCTTGCAAGAAGAACTTATGATGAAAGTGGTAACTATGATATAAAACCTTTTGATGTTACTTTGATGAATTCATTAGATAATAATATTGGAAATAGAGGAGTTTTTAAAGCTGGTCAATTTACACCTAGTGGTGGAACTCCCTCTGATGATTTAGCATTATATAAGATATCTCCAGGAAAGGCATATGTAAAGGGTTATGAAATTGAAACTATAGATCCCACATATATTGATTGTCCAAAACCAAGAACTACTAAACTTATAGAGAATCAGGCAATAGTTTATAACACTGGTCCAACTTATAGGTTGAATAGTGTATATAGAACTCCCACCGTAGGTATCGGTAGTACATATGTTCTAAGTTTAAGAGATCAAAGAAAAGGAGTTAGTGCTGAAAATGCTCCAGGTAATGAAATAGGATATGCTAGAGTATATGATTTTAGATTAGAATCTCAATCATATAGTTCTGATAATTCAAATTTGGATGAATGGGACTTATCTTTATATGATGTTCAAACATTTACTGAATTGGAATTAAATAATCCAATTACACAATCTGTTCCTGCATTTATTAAAGGAAAAAGAAGTGGTGCAACTGCATTTTTACAAGGTTCTGTGACTGCAGGTGTAGGATTAACTGTTTATGAAGTAAGTGGTAGGTTTATTAGAAATGAACAAATTATTGTTAATGGTATTAATAATGGAAGAATTGCTGTAGGTATTACTGAATATTCAGTATCTGATGTAAAATCTGTTTATGGAACAGAGGATGGTTTAGTTGGTATTAACACTTTTAGTGCTAATGTAGTTCCATCAGTTTTATTTAATGTTGGAGTAGCAACAGTTGGTGTTGTTACCTTTAGTGGAAAATCAATTATACAAAGTACTAATGAAAATTTCCCAGGAATTACTACTATTGGTAATCTTGTTCAATATACTGATTTAAATGTATCACAAGATCCTGTAAGAGGAAGAGTAGTAAGTGTTGGATCTTCTCATTTAGAAATTGTTGGAGTTACTACTGTTAGTGATATTTGTGATGGAACACTACCACTTACTAGTGTTAAGAGTGTAACAGATTTGAGAATATTGACTAGTATGTTGGATAGATCATCCGATAATACTCTTTATACTCCTCTTCCAAAGAAGAATGTTTCTAATGTTGATTTAACTTCTGCTTCTATTGTAATAAGGAAGACATTTAATGTTACTATTGCTAATGGACAATTAAGTACACCATTACCATCTATAGCATCCGATGAGACTTTCCAACCATTTACACCTAAGAGATATTCCTTAATAGGTGCTGATGGTACTACATATGATTTAACTGGAGATCAAGTTGATTTAAGTACCAGTCAACAGATTCAAATTCGTGGATTGGCTGCTGGTAATAATACTGGAACTTTGGTTGCTACTATTAAAAAATTAAAACCCAAGGCAAAACAGAAAATAAACAATAGAGTTAAATCTATAGTTATTAATTACTCTAAGCAAAGAGGTGCTGGAGTTGGTGCAACAACTTTAAATGATGGTTTAACTTATGGTAGTTATCCATTTGGTACTAGAGTGCAGGATGAAACTATATCTTTGAATAATCCTGATGTTGTATTAATTCATGGTATTTTTGAATCTGCAGATAGTGCTGATCCATCTTGCCCTAAAGCAAATCTTACTTCTATAGTTACTCAATCAACAACAACTAATGAATTAATAATTGGTGAACAATTGGTTGGACAAGATAGTGATGCTGTTGCTATTGTAGCAGAAAAAATAACTGATTCTCAAATTGCTATTCTTTATAAGAATGAAATTCTTTTCAAAGAAGGAGAAACAGTAACTTTCCAAGAATCTAATGCACAGGCAGTTGTTTCAACTTTAGATTCTCCTAGTTTTGCTATAGGTTCAAATTATACATTTGCTGGTGGTGGAGAATCAACTTTCTATGATTATGGAATAATTAAGAGAAAACCTGATTCCGATGCACCTTCTAAGAAGATAAAAATATATTTCCAATGTGGTTCATATGATGATGGTGATACTGGTGATATAACAACAATTAATTCTTATGATCAATTTAAATATGGTTTTGATATTCCAAGAGTTGATACACATAGTTGTGCTGATGTTATTGATATAAGACCAAGAGTTGTTGAAATTTCTTCTGTTGATGAAGGTGATAGATCTCCTTTAGAATTCCTTGGAAGAAGCTTTACTGGTTCTGGAGATTCTGCTCCTAATATTTTAGCATCTGATGAATCAATTGTTATAGATTTCTCATTCTATCTTCCAAGAATTGATAGAATATTCTTGAATAAGGAAGGAAGATTCCAAGTAAAATATGGAGATCCTGCTGAAGATCCTAAGAAACCAGTTCCTGTTGACGATGCTTTAGAAATAGGAGATGTAGGTCTTCCTGCATATCTTTATGTCACTAAGGATGCTGCATTACAATTCTTAAATCATCGTAGATATACGATGACTGATATTAAGAAACTTGATACCAGGATTAAAAATCTTGAATATTATACTACACTTTCTTTATTAGAAACAAATACAGCAAACTTCTTTGTTCCCGATCAAGATGGATCTAATAGATTTAAGTCTGGATTTTTTGTTGATAACTTTACTGGGTTCCAACCACAAGAAGATAAAGTTAAAATTAATAACTGTATAGACAGAAAACGTAAAGAATTACGTCCAAGACATTATACCAATTCTGTTGATTGTATATTTGGACCAGTTGTTGGTAATGATCCTAATGATGATCTTCAATTTTCTACTATTGAAGGTGTTAATGTTAGAAAACAAGAAGATGTTATAACATTAGATTATGGTGAAGTTGAGTGGTTGAAGCAAAGTTTTGCTACAAGATCTGAAAGTGTTACTCCTTTCTTGATTAGTTTCTGGCAAGGAACTATGGAAATAAATCCTGCATCTGACACATGGGTAGATACTGCAAGATTAGATGCCAAAATTATTCAGACAGAGGGTAATTATGCTGCCACAATGGATAATTTGGTAAGAAATGAAGGAGTTGATCCTCAAACTGGTATGGGTCCTGTTGTATGGGAACCTTGGGTAACCACATGGACAGGTCAATCTTCTGTAGAATTTAGTGGAGCACAAACAACAACTAGTGATAGTACTACATGGGGTGCAGGTGGTTGGATTAATGGTCAACCAGATAACAACCCTGCTTGGTGGTACACTGAGACTACTACCACAACAACAGAAGAAGTATTAAGACAGACTACACAAACTGACCATCAACAAAGAGATGGTCTTAGAACTATTGTTCATGAAACATTTGATGAGCAATCTGTTGGTGATAGAGTTGTAAGTAGAGATCTTGTTCCATATATGAGATCAAGAAATATTGAATTTGTTGCTAAGAAAGTGAAACCTTTGACGCAGTTATATGCATTCATGGATGGTCAGAATGTTACTAAGTATTGTGTTCCTAAATTACTTGATGTAACTATGACTTCTGGAACATTCCAAGTTGGTGAAACTATAAGAGGTAGAGTTAATAATACTGGATTGAGTCAAATAACTAATGATAGTATACCTGAAATTCAATTTAGGGCTGCTCAATCAAATCATAGGGAAGGACCATATAATGTTCCTACTAAGACATTTAGAGATAATCCTTACACCAATTCAGCATTACCAGCTTCTTATTCATCAACTTCTGACATAGTTAATGTAGATACATTCTCACTATCTACTGAAGCACAAGGAGATTATTATGGATGGGTAGAAAGTGGAATGGTACTTGAAGGTCAAAGTAGTGGAGCACTTGCAACTATTAATGATGTAAAACTTCTTTCAGATGTTTCAGCATTTTGTGGTGGTTCATTCTTTATTCCTAATCCAAATAATCTTAATTTCCCAAGATTTGAAACAGGAACTAAGACATTTACTTTAATTGATGATGCAGATAATAATCAGGATAAGTGTAATACACTAACTGATGAAACATACACTGCTGCTGGAACATTAGAAACTGTTCAGGAAAATATTCTTTCTATTAGAAATGCAAGAATTGAACAAAGACATGAATTCCAAGAGCAGATAGTTCATAGTGATCTTGGAACAGAAGTTGTAGGTGCTAATGTTCTTGGATCAGAAAGTGATACCTCACGTAACGGATATTATGATCCTCTAGCACAATCATTCTTAGTTGAAGATCCTGGTGGAATTTTTGTAACCAAGTGTGATATATTCTTTAGATCAAAAGATGATATGGATATACCTTGCGTATTCCAGTTAAGGTCTATGAAGAATGGATTCCCAACACAACATATTCTTCCATTCTCTGAAATTGTATTGGATCCAGCAGACGTTGCAGTTTCTGCAGATGGTTCTGTAGCAACTACTGTGGAATTTAAAGCACCTGTTTATCTTGAAGGTGGAAACACTGAATATGCTATAGCACTTGCATCTAACTCCACCAAATATAGTGTTTATATTTCTAGAATTGGTGAAACGGATCTACTTACAGACACCTTTATTTCTAACCAACCTTACTTAGGATCTCTCTTTAAGTCTCAGAATGCTTCTACATGGGAACCAAGTCAGTGGGAAGATCTTAAGTTTACAATGTATAGGGCAGACTTTGAAGCTAATGGAACTGTTGAATTTTATAGTCCTGAGTTATCAAGAGGAAATAATCAAATTCCAACACTTAAACCTGATTCATTACTTATCAGTTCTAGAAAGGTAAGAGTAGGTCTTGCAACTACTGTTGCTGATAGTTATGAATTAGGTAATACATTCACACAAGATGGAACAAATGCTACAGGTAATCTTGTAGGTGCTGGTGGTTCTGCTACAGGAACACTTACGATTGCTAATGTAGGTATTGGATATACTCCTCTTGATGGAAATCTTACATTTACGGGTGTTAACTTAGAAACTGTTACAGGTCAAGGAAAAGGTGCTGTTGGTAATGTATTCATTTCAAATGGTCAAGTTGGTGCTTGTACTGTTACTTCAGGAGGAAGTGGATATGAAGTAGGTGATGTTGTTGGAATTACAACTATTGGTCTTTCTACTGGTTCTAGTGGAACTGTTGGTAGAGATGGTCAATTTACCATTGCTGGTATTGGAATGACTAATGAAATTACATTGGACAATGTTCAAGGTACTTTTGTTACTGGTGCTGGTAAGACTATGAGATATACAAATAGTGCTGGTGTTACCACTGAATTGAACTTCAGTCATGGTGGCAATGTTACTATAAGTTCACTTGATAATGAATCTGATGGATTACATATTAAAGTTAATCATCAGAATCATGGAATGTATGATACTGAAAATATAGTCAAAATATCTGGTGTTGTTGGAAATGTTAAACCATCAAAACTAAGTCTTGCTTTAGATGTTGGTAATTCAAGTTCCTTTACTGTGGATGATGGAAGTGTTTATGAGAATTTTGAAAATGTTGGAGTTGGAACAACTAACATAGGATTAGTTAAAATTGGAGATGAAGTTATTCAGTATAACAACGTTTCTGGTAATGTTCTTACTATTGCCAATAGGGGAAGTAATAAGATCAATTATGCAGTTGGTACTCCTGTTAATAAGTATGAACTCACTGGAGTTTCGTTAGCAAGGATAAATCGAACTCATGGTTTATCTACTTCAACTGCTTCAGCAACTTCTGGATCAATTGGATTTGATTCTTATAACATCAAACTTGATATGTCAGGTGAAGATAATATTGATGGTATAGCACATAATGATACTACGGATAGAAGCACTGATGTTGGATTCCCTAAATTATACTTGGGTCAAACTCAAACTTCTGGTGGATATCAAATTAGGGCAACTCAAAATATGCCTTTCCAAATCATTACTCCTATTTGTCATAATATGACAGTTACAGGAACTACAATTGGTGCTGAAATTAGAACTACTTCTGCTACTAGTTTAAGTGGAGATGAAATTCCTTATATTGATCAAGGATTTGAATCTATCACTATTGGTGAGAGTAACTATCTAACAAGTCCTAGAGCAATTTACTCAAAGATAAATGAAGATGATAGGTTGAGTAATTTTGAAGGAAATAAATCAATGCAATTGAGATTAACTTTAGGAACAACTGATCCTAGATTATCTCCTGTTATTGATGCTCAAAGAGTAAGTACTATATTAACCTCTAACAGAGTTAATGATGTTATTAGTAATTATGCTACTGATAGTAGAGTGAAAACAATGAATGATGATCCTACTGGATGTCAGTATATTACTAAAGAAATATCTTTAGAAAATGCTGCTACTTCTATTAAGATATTATTAGGTGGTCATATACATGCTGATGGTGATATTAGATGTTTCTATTCTATTGGAGATAGAACTGGTTTCCAACCAATCTTTACACCTTTCCCTGGATTTGATAATCTCAATAATAGAGGTCAAGTAATCAATGCTGCCAATAATAATGGTCAGTCTGATTCCTTTGTTCCTAAAACCAATCAATATGGTTTTGGTGATGCAGTACAATTTAGTGATTATACATGGACTGCTGATGATCTGCCAGCATTTAGATATTATAGAATTAAAATTCTATTAATAGCCTCTGATCAGTGTTATGTTCCTAGAGTGAAAGATCTAAGAGTTATGGCATTAGCTTAATATGGAACATTACAACATTGAAGGGCATCAGGATCTTGCAAGAGATCCTAAAACAAATGCCATAGTGAATGTAAATTCTATAGATTATACTCATTATACTGTTGGCCGTAAGGCAAAAAGATCAAGAAATGATAGAGTGGAATCTATGGAACATGATCTTGCTAGTTTAAAAGGTGAAATTGGTGAAATTAAATCTCTACTAAAGGAATTAGTCAATGGCAAGTAAAAATCTGACATTTGATCCAAATGCAGGAGTTCCATATGCTGCTAATTTAGCACTTTATACGGGTGCAGATTTTAAGACTACTTTTAATGTAGTTGATACTTCTGATGTTGCTTATGATTTTCAAGGATTAACAACTACTTCAGTTTGGACTGGATCTTCACAAATGCAAAAAAGTGCAGGTATTGGTGCAACTACGACACCTGCAGGAACTTTTACTGTAGGGTTTACAAGTGCTGGTGGTGGTATATTTGAAATATCAATGGGATCTACTGCTACAAGAGATTTGTCAGAAGGTAGATATGAGTATAATGTTCTAGTAAGTTCTGGGGCAACAATTTATAATATAGTAAACGGAAATATCTTAGTATATACTGGAATTGCTTCCGCACCCTAAATATTAAAGAGGTAGAGTATAAATGGCACAACCAGGAAGTAGATCCGAATTTAAACAGTATTGCTTAAGGCAATTGGGTGCTCCCGTGCTGGAGATTAATGTCGCTGATGAACAATGCGAAGATAGGATTGATGATGCTATTCAGTATTTTCAAGAAAGGCATTTTGATGGTGTAGTTAGGACTTATTTAAAATATAAAATAACTCAGGCTGATATTGATCGAGGAAGAGCCTCGATGGCAACTGGTAAACAAAGTGCTGGAATAACATCTGAAACTGCATCATCAGATATTGCAGGAACAGATACTGATTTTACTTGGTATGAGAATAGTAATTATATACAAGTTCCACCATCAGTAATTGGAGTAGAAAAAATCTTCCGTTTTGGTGGAAGTAATTCTATATCCAATAATATGTTTAGTATTAAATATCAGTTATTCTTAAATGATATTGCTTTTAACCTTGGATATAATGGACTTTTAAGTTATGCAATGACACAGACATATTTGTCTGATATTGATTTCTTATTAACTACTGAAAAACAAATTAGATTTAATCAAAGACAAGATAGATTATATTTGGATATTGATTGGTCAGCATGTGTAGAAAATGAGTGGATAGTTCTTGAGTGCTTTAGACTCCTCAATCCTAATGATTATACTAGGGTATGGAATGATTCATTCTTGAAGAAATATACTACTGCTCTTATTAAGAAACAGTGGGGTCAAAATTTACTTAAATTCCAGGGTGTTAAGTTACCTGGTGGAATCGAAATGAATGGAAGACAGATTTATGATGATGCAGAAAAAGAGTTAGAGATTATCCGAGAGCAAATGTCCAACACTTATGAACTTCCACCGTTGGATATGATAGGATAGATTATGCTCAATCCATTTTTCCAACAAGGGTCTACCTCAGAACAGAATCTAGTACAAGATTTAATCAACGAACAGTTGAGGATGTATGGTGTTGAGATACATTATCTTCCTCGTAAATATATGAATGAGAAGACTGTATTAAGGGAAGTAGTTCAATCAGTATTTGATGACTCTTATCCCCTTGAAGCATATGTGGATAATTTTGATGGATATGCAGATAATCCTACTTTATTATCAAAGTTTGGTATTGAGCAAACTAATGAAGTAACTCTTGTTATTTCTAGAGAAAGATGGGAAACATATATTCAACCATTACTTAAAAACGAATCTAATGTAAAGTTAACTACCCGACCTAAAGAGGGTGATTTAGTTTATTTTCCACTAGGTGATCGTTTATTTGAAATTAAATATGTAGAACATGAAAAACCATTCTATCAGTTAAAAAAGAATTACGTTTATACTCTTAAATGTGAACTCTTCCGTTACGAAGATGAAGTTATTGATACTGGAGTTTCTGAGATTGATGATACCTTAACTGGTGATAATGCAGATGGAACTTCTGAAGATGGTTTATCCACTCTTCTTGGTTCTTCTCAGACTCTTACTTTAGTTGGAACTGGTGCTACTGCTACTGCTGTAGTTGGATTTAACACTGAAGGTTCTATTAGATTAATTACATTAAGTAATAGAGGTGGTGGATATACTGCTATTCCTACTATTGGAGTTAGTTCTGCCCCTACTGGTGGTGTTACAGGTATTCTTACTGCTACTATGATTAGTGGTATTAATGTATGTAATTTAAATATTAGTGATAATCAAAAATCTGTTCAACAGGTTGTTATTACAAATCCAGGTGCTGGATACACTCTTGCACCAACCTTACAAGTCACTGGTGGAGGGGGTTCAGGTGCTGCTGGAACCGTCTTTATAGGTGATGGAGCTGTTGGTATCGTTACACTCACTGATGCTGGTTCTGGATACACTACAGCACCAACTGTAACTATTACAGCACCTGTTGGTGCAGGAAATACACGGGCAACTGCTGAAGCAGTCGTAAGTTCTGCTGGAACGATTACTTCTATTAATATTGTTAATGCTGGTGCTGGATATACTTCCAGTCCAACAATTACGATTGGTGATCCATCTCTTGATAATAGTGGTAACTTTAAGTTTAATGAAATCGTTACAGGATCTATTACAGGTGTGAAGGGTAGAGTAAGAACATGGAGTGCAACAACGAATGTTCTAGAAGTAGCAAATGTATCTGGAATGTTTAGTATTGGAGAAAATATAACTGGTGGAAGTTCTGGTGCTGTTCATGCCCTAAGAGTTGTGAGTGAGGATCCACCAGAGGATGGATTTGCTGATAATGTTAATATAGAATCTGCTGCAGATGATATTTTAGACTTTAGTGAGCAGAACCCATTCGGTATTCCCTAAATATAAGATACTAGGACTATAACAATGTTTGAATATTTTTATAACGAAATTTTGAGGAGGACCATTATTGGTTTTGGTACTCTTTTCAATAGTATTTCCATTAAGCAAAGTGGAGGGGATACTGACGCTAGTATTATCCGTGTTCCTCTTGCATATGGACCTACTCAAAAATTCTTAGCAAGATTAACTCAATCACCAGATTTGAATAAAGCAACATCTTTGTCTTTACCAAGGATGTCTTTTGAGTTTACTGGTTTGACATATGATTCAAGTAGAAAAGTTACTACCACTCAAAAGATAGTAGTTCAAAATCCAGATTCTACTTCTCCTGATGAGAAGAAAGTTTATATGCCAGTTCCATATAATATGGAATTTGAACTTGCTATTATGTGTAAATTAAATGATGATGCATTACAAATTACAGAACAAATATTACCATATTTTCAACCTTCTTATAATCTAACAGTTAATTTGGTAGGATCTATTAATGAGAAAAGAGATATTCCAGTAATACTTGAAAACATTACTATGCAAGATGATTATGAGGGAGATTTTGAATCAAGAAGAGTTCTCCTTTATACTCTAAGATTTACTGCTAAGACATACCTATTCGGTCCTGTCACAGATGCTTCCAAGGATATTATTACCAAGTCTACAGTCAACTATCTTACTGGTACAGATACTTCCAACGCAACACGCAACCTTACATACTCTGTTGTTCCTAGAGCAATTCAGAACTATGATGGAACTGTCCTTACTAACTTGGCATCAGATATTACTAAGACTCAAACAACATTTGAGGTTGAAGATGGTAGTAGTATAACAGCCTCCTCTGGTTCCACAAGTGTCTATATTGACCTTGGTGGAGAGGAACTTTATGTTAAAGCAGTTGATGGTAATAAGTTGACTGTTAAGAGAGGTCAGGATGGAACTACAAAACTTGCTCATATTCGAG
>VTLG01006350.1_pt1 | contig 16734 bp, 34 predicted proteins | sample 4694571 | NCBI WGS metagenome assembly VTLG01 (sample SAMN12604809, study PRJNA352737) | marine metagenome | biome: ENVO:00000447; feature: ENVO:00000209|ENVO:00000569|ENVO:01000036; material: ENVO:00002151; isolation source: viral sequences binned using virsorter ...
CGTGCCAATCACCATACATTACATTGCCACCAAGTTTACGAAGATGGTTAGCAGCGTGATACTGCCCTCCATAGTGATGTCCGTGATAAAAGTTCATCTTTCCTACTTTAAGAAGTTTTCCACAAGGGTGGAATTTATAGCCACGCTCTTTTAATTTGAGTGCAGAGGCAGGCATATACTTCGGCAGGTAAGGATGTTCTTCTACAAACATCTCAAGCCATAACTCGTGATTACCTTCACAAAAATGTTTTTCTTTACAATTCACCTTATCAAGAGATTCGTCAATGATGTCCATCCCATTATTAACGTCAATCACATCTGTTTCTAATTGAGGTATCATTGTTTCAAGGGGAGGCTTTCGTTTTCGTTTCCACTTCCAATGCGAAAAGTTCTCCCACTCCCCTGTATCTCCGAGATCTATATAAATATTTGGTTTTACAATCTCTATTGCACGACATACCACGTTAATAGCAGGCATATCTGCATAAGGGAAATGCTTATCAGGTGTAACTACGGCTCTTTTAAGAGCTGATCTTTTCAACCTGATCCTTAACTATATTACTTAATTCTTTTGCACGATTAGGAGTTTGTTTAGCCCATTTACTATCAAGCATCTCTTCTGATGCTGTAATCCAATCTCGCTCCTGCATTGCAGAGATTGCTTTTTTAAACTTGGACACTCCAGTAACGCCAAGTTGATAGCACATATTCACTACAACTTCTTGTACTTCAACTGGCATATCTTCAAGCCACTTAAATCGGCTATTAGCGTTACGCTTTAATTTTTCTAATTTCCTAATAAGGATTTCTTCTGCAATATCTTCATCTAATATAAGATCTTTTATTGCGAAGCCATACCCTATAGTTGGTATGCCAAGAGAATCGTCATAAACGTGTTCAACGAATCCCTCGTGATGTTTAATTTTTTCTAATAAGTCTTTCATAGTATCCTTAATAAAGGGGGCAGTTGCCCACCCCCTTTAAGAGTTAGTCAGTTAGACTTCTTATTCGTAGTCTACTAATGCGATGATTCGTCTATCACCTTGATTATCGGTATTCAGAGCAACACCACCATATACAGATTCGCAAGTTACCAATGTTGATAAGTATGCGTGCCTGTAAGATGCAGTTACTTTAGCTTCTTTTGAAAAAGCATAGTACAATGCTGATTCGTGTATAGCATAACCATACACAATATCATTATCATCTGTACCTGAAGTTTCAAGGTCAGCAACTGCTTTGATACCTTTAGTGGCATCAGCAGAAACATCACCACCATCAGTAGCCATATAAGGTGATTGAGCAACCCATACAGGCATACCAAGTATGTTTCCTGCATTACCTGTTGATTCAAAAGCAGCACCCAATGGAGATGCAGTACCTTTAACGAAATCAGCAAGAGCTGCAAGCGAAGCATACATAGCAGGAGAAAGAACTAAATTCCATCCTTCTGTTGAGCCTGTTTCACCTAAAATGATTGCCATTAAAGATGAAAGGTTAGCTGCACTTAATGCAGAGCCTGTTGTTTCAACGTGAATTGAATTATTGGCATCTTGTCCTGTAGCACCTGTTGCACCTGCAAGTAATCCTTGTATATTATTTGCAACTAAATAGTGCATATAATTATCAAAGCCTCTTGCTACAGCGTAACCAAGCTGTTTAGTATAAATGCTCAATAAGTCATAGTTTGACTGAACATTCATAATATCTGGCACATACACAGAAGCAACATTATATTCACTAATAGTAAGTGTTGATTCTTGCGATGTCATACTGCCACCTGATGTCACATCAGCAGCAATTTCTGAACCTTGCGTGAAAGCTGTTAATTCAGGTACACCAATATGTGGTAGGTGAATTTTGTCACCTGCATTTGCAACATTGGGAGAAATATCTATCCCAACATTCTTCATCATTATTTTTTGTTGGAAAACATCCAAGATGGCTTGTCCCCATACCTCTGGGACAAATTGATCTGCAACATTAGGAGTTACAGCACCAGTACCACCACTATGGACATTTACGTCTAAAGGGTCTGTAAAAGCCATTATACTCTATTCCTTTTATTTAGCCCTCAATCAAGCACACTATATGCCATCAGGTAGGGTTTGTTTAGTTATCCAAAATTTTTTCTGTGATATTCCTTCCTTTCCTCGTAATTCATATCCTTGTATTCCTTTTCAGGAACTACATTTCTCGGATTACCAACCACTTCAGGAATGTTAGGCTTAACACTATTAATTTTATTAGTTACATACTCAAGAGTTTCAAAATCTAATTTAGATAAAGCCTCTCTCTCGTCTTCAGGAACGCCTTCTAATAAAGCAGCAGTTTTAGCCTCTTGATATTTAGCCCATTTATCAGCCTTTTTAGTCAAAGATTCAATCTTTGCTTCATTTTGCTCATAAAGAGTTTTATATTCTTCTTTCTCTTTTAGTTTTGCTTCTTCAGCTTTTGCTAATTGAGATTCAAGTTTTGCTAAACGTGCTTCAGCATCCTGCGACCTTTTTCTATACTTTTTGCTTTCTGCAATTAATGCTCCCACATCAGCCGAATCTGTAGTTGCCTCTTGTGCAGTTCCCTCACTTGCTGTTTCGGTTGCTGCGATCTGATCTTCGGACATCTGTCCTCCATATTTAGTTATTGTGAAACTGTAATACACAATATCTTGCATAATACAGGTATGGTAACTTAAATTACTTTACTTGTATATTGCAAGTATTAATGGAAAATCAAGACCAATATAAAAAACAATGGTTTGACTTTATGGGGTATAATCCTCATAAAGGTCAGCAAAAGCTACACTTTCCTGACAAGAAAACTGCAAGATTCTTTGTTATGGTTTGTGGAAGGCGATTCGGCAAAACAACATCATCTGCTATGGAGGCAACTTATTACGCTTCCCAGCCAAACAAGAAGATATGGCTTGTGGGGTTATCGTATGACAAAGCCGACCTTATGTTCAGAGAAGTTTGGCAAAAGATGGTAATAGGTCGCTCCAATGATATAGAAAGAGCCTCTGAAAAGGATCGTTTTATAAAGTTTAAGTGGGGAACTACTGTTGAGGCTAAATCTGCCGATAATCCTGATTCTCTTGTAGGAGAAGGGTTGGACTTGCTGATAATGGATGAGGTTGCCAAGATGAAACGTAGAATATGGGATATGTATTTATCTCCTACACTCTCTGACCGAAAAGGGAAAGCAATCTTCATAACAACACCAGAGGGTTTTAATTGGATCTATGATTTATTTTTGCTTGGGAAGGCTGATGATTTGTGGGAGTCGCACCAAGCACCAACGTGGGATAACAATGTAGTATTTCCTGAAGGGAAAAATGATCAGTTTCTTATTGAACGTAAACGAAATATGTCAAAAGAGCTTTATGAGCAAGAGTATGGAGCAATGTTTACTTCGTTTGAAGGTAGGGTTTACCCTTTTGATAGGAACTTGGATATGGGTGAATTTCCCTATAATCCGAATTATCCAACTTTTTGTTCAGTAGATTTTGGTTACAGGATGCCATCTGTCTTATGGTTTCAGACATATAAAATAGGTGGACTTGACCATATAAACGTAATAGATGAGATTGTACACGAACAGAACATAAAAACTGATCAGCTTGTTGATAAGATACAAGCAAAAAATTATCACGTAAGAGAGTATTATGGCGATCCTGCAGGTATGCAAGCACAGGGGCAGTCAGGGCTTGGAGATATAGAGATTTTTAGGAGAAGAGGCGTACATATTAGAAGTATTAGGGATAAGGTTTCGCGAAACATATCTTCAGGCGTGTCCCACGTTAGAGGATTTATAGAGAACGCACAAGGGCAAAGATTTTTACATTTAAATAACAAATGTACAGGTTTAGCAGAAGATTTAGAAAATTATCGCTATCCAGAAGCAAAAGAGGGAAAAGACTTAAAGCCTGACCCAATGAAAGATGGGAGGCACGACCACAGTATGGATGCCTTGAGGTATTTCTTTTTAAACAGGTTTCCAATAAGACAACGACAATTAGGAGTAATATCAAGATGACACCTGAACAAATTATACAGGAATCAATTAAAGAATTAAAGCTTGGCATAGCTAAAGCTCGTAGAGATGAGATTCGCAAAATGCTTGACTATTATACAGGGACAGAAACTGACAAATATATAGAGAAATACTTTTCTGCTGATGCTTTTAGGGAAATACCCTTGTATAATGCAAACTTTACTAAAAGATTTATAAATAAGATGTCAAGAATTTATACAGTAGGGGCATCTCGCAATGTGAGTGAAACATATTCCTCCTTGACTCGCAAAAAAGATGCACGTATGAAGCACGTGGAGCGTATGACACGATTGGTTGGGTCGGTAGCCACTCAAGTCATTTACAGGGATGACTTGAAGTACCCCTGTTTTGACTACAGACCTGTTTATTACTTTGACGTACATCTGGGCGAGAACCCTTTTGTCCCTACTGCCATTACTTACCCTATACTTATGAATGTTGATGATATAAGCTATGGGGAAAAATTACAATACGCCTACTGGGATGCAGAAAGATATATCCACTACGATGAGGATGGCAATATAATGCACGAATATGAACACGGATATGGCGTAATACCATTCTTATTCACTCACAGGGAAGAACAGGTTGATTCTTTCTTTGTTGAGGGAGCAAATGACATTGTTGGATGCAACGAGCAGGTAAATATAACGATGACAGAGCTTCAACTTGGCTTACGATTTCAGATGTTTGGACAACCATTCATTACTGGTATGTATGGAGATAAAAAACTTGAAAGAGCAGGAAGTGATACCATTCTTGACCTACCTGAAGGTGCAACTTATGGTATCGCTGCTCCTGAAGGAGATATACAGGCAACTATTGAGTCAATCAAATTTCAATTAGACTTGGTTGCTCAAAATAACCATTTATATGTGCAATTTGCACAAGATGGTGGCGAAACTCCATCAGGCATAGCTCTCAAAATTAAAGATCTGGAAAGATTTGAAGATTATCAAGACGATTTAGATCTCTATCGTATGTATGAACACGATTTATACGATATTGAGAAAAAGATTGCACAATACAACAATATTGAACTCCCTGAAGAGTTAAAACTTGATTTCATTGAACCTGAATATCCAAAAACAGTCCAAGATCAGATTCTTATGGATGAGCATATGCTAAAACATAATATGATTGATCAAGCAGGTTTACTTATGAAATATAACAAGGATTTAAGCCGATCTGAAGCCGAAAATATTATAAATTCCAATAAAAGCAATGTAATTGTAGAAGATAGCGAATGAAAGTAACAATTACCTCAACATTTAGCTTTCGTAAGCTTTTAAACAAGGTAGATGAGGTATTTGACGATTATAACACATCTTTACACGAACAAATCGCAAAAGATGCCAAACAAGCCATTGAAAAGGGTCAAATAAGACCCCCTTTATCCCAAGTCACTAAAGCAAGCAGGAAAAAACTTGGATTTAAGCCAACTCCTGCACTTGATCGGTCAGGCAAGTTAAAAGAATCCCTTGAAGGTGTCAAAGAAGGTATTTGGATGATGAATTATGGCAAATACCATTTAGATGGGGATGGCGTTCCAAAAAGAGATTTTCTACTAACTCCAAAAGGCAGATTAAGGGGAGCAACTAAAAAAGGCGATAAAAAAAGATTAAAAGACCTCATAAAAAGGATAAACAGCACAATGAGGGTAAGTGGTACAGGAAGAACAGGATCACTATCCTCCTTTTTGAAAGGGTAATATGACAAATGAAGAAATTGCAAAACTCATCAAAAAACTTGACTCTAAACTTAACAAAATCATTGAAGATCTCTATTACGAAGAGGAAAAGTTGATAGACACATCATCAGATGGCTTTATTTCGTTAGATGTTAGGTCTTATGACAGAATATGTAAATATTTAAAGAAAAAATCTATAACTGTGATGGGGATTACGTAGTATCTATGCGTGGGTATCTTGTTTTCTTTTTAGGGATGACAAATTCAGCATAAGTATCACACGCAGGGCAGATAAAACACGTAACCATACCTTCACCTTCATATTCACACTCGTCAAAGTTAAAGTTTTTCTGCCAAATCATCTCTGAATTACAATTACAGCACGATACCATTAGGCTTTTCCTTTATGCCATTCTGTTTCTCAATTTGCTTTTTTAAGTATTCTTGGAATTTAACGCTATCTCCTTTAAATTCAGTATACATACTAAACAAAGCATTGTAAGAAGATATATTTTGCTGCAACACATTAATATCTTTAGTGAATTTTGATATTAAAACCTCTAAATCTTTTTTAGTTTTCTTCTTCACCTCTTTCTTTCCTTTCTATTTTCTCCTGCCACGCAATACGTTGTCCTTTAGTGGGGCGTTTAGCAGCAAGAGGTTCAACACCAACAGCTTTGGCACGTTTCTTCCACCTGTACCATTCTCTGCGTTGATTATTGTATTTGGCTTTCTTCTTTTCGTCTAAAATAGCCTTCCTTACACTCTGTTTTTCTTTCTTGGCACGCATATTCTGATCTTCAACCACACGTTCTGGTAGATTAGACATATCTACCACTTCTTCTGGAATCTCCTCCACCAACTCAATAGGACTTTCAATCTCACCATCTACAACATCTGCTACTTCTACCTTTTTCATCCAACGCTCAAAAGGCGAATCTACAGTTACATTAATATTCTTAACTAATTTACCCATAAACTCCAATACTAATTTAGCAGCCTGCACGTTACCACTCTTTGCCTCCCTTAACATAGCATTTATAACAGCAGGGATTTCACTACTAACTACAATATTATGCCTTTCGTTAATAGCCTCAATAAAATTAGGGTCAGTCCTCCAATGCTCAACAGTCCTAAAACTAACGCCCAACGAATTAGCAACCTCCTTTGCTGTAATACTTGGCTGCAAGGCGTACAACTCAATAGCCTGAACCTTACGTGGAGAAGTCAAATCACCCATACAACACCTCTTTAGATTGACACTCATCACACTCAACACGTTCTAATCCATACGTAGGCATATCAGGATACTTCTTAAAAAATGTCCTGCCAACCCAAAACGATTCCCATACCGATTTACAACTACCACAGTACATCAAACTGTCCTTCTTTTCATATTTCTTCAACGGATCGTGGTTCTGTAAGTAGTATTCTATTTCTTTCTTCATACACTCCCTTTTACCTTAAAAATACAACCGACTAATATAAACACTATCGTAGATATTATGGTAGATTTATATGGTAGATCTATTTTTTATTTTTTTTGGTAGTTAGTTTTTACATTTTTTGAGGAACGGTAACCCCAAACCAAGAAAAGATTCCATACCCCCATAGGGGTAACTCCGACCGACCAGTCGGTATGTTATATATAACGCTCATAACGCTCAACAGATCAAAACAGGTAAATAAATGACCTTAAATTAAATCGCTTAATTAAAGATAGATTTATTTTTATGAGGTGTTAGTACCATATTAACATAATAACGTCTTAAAAGTGGTGTTTTGTAGTTAACAATAGCATTATAAGAGGGGCGTTGCCCCCTTTTTTCATACATATATTAATTACTAAATATTACTAACAATGTTTAAAGCGTTTAAATGATCTTATTTAATTAGATTTGTTTATTATATAGGTGTATGTATAGGATACAAAAAACCCACCGATTAAAGTGGGTTTAGTGCTTTGTATTATGATTGTATTTACATATAATCGTTATCGGTTAAGTCATCCCTGTAATTTGGTTTAGGTTTCTTTTTTAATAGTCTATATAAAATGTATAGTCCTATTAGTATTATGAGAGTTAATTGCATTTAGTACCGTCGCAATTCTGAACCATACCTTAATTTATATTTACGTCTTAAATATAATTTCTTAAAGTAATATTTGACTGGGTTCATTCCATCACGTAACAAGTTATAACGATCCGTTGCGATGCATTGTTCTGTAATAAATTTACTTTTATTCATTTTTTACACCTTTCTTTCATTGTATGTATATATACAAGTTTCTCTTCCACATCATCTATTATTACAATATATCTTCTCATTTTTTACGCCTTTCTTCTAATATTAAATATAATAACAAGGGGATTACTGGAACAATAGCACACCCTAATACAAATAAATTATGTAAAAATAGTTCCATATTACGCCTCTAACAATTCTAATTCAATTACAGAATCTTTATTTAATTTCACTGCGTTACCGTCTTCATCTGTTAAATTATAGCCGTCATACATATTATCAACACTTACACCATCAACAAAGCCAATAACATTTTCACAAGGTAACCACTCTTGAAACGAATCTAATTTAAACAATTTCGCATCTGTATAACCACCTCTAACATCTGCTCCTCCGTGAATTTGAAATAATACATAACTTTCACCGTTTATAGTTAAATAAGAGCCTTGTAAAACTTGGCTTAAAAAAGAATCTCCATTGTAAGTATTCCAAGTATGTTCAACCTTAACATCATAACAATAAATGTGACTCTTATATTCTATAAATTTTTCTGCTTCCCTGCTAACTCCATAACATTCACCCAACACACCTTCAGAATCCCAATTATCAGAATTTTTCTGTAATGTATTGAACTTCTCACAGATTGAATCTAATTGTAAATTCGCGTTAATTAAGTAATGATATAAATTTATAGTAATACAAATATCATTTTCACCCCAAACCTCAACTTCAACAGGCTTTAAGTCTTCAAAAATTACGCCCTGATTCCGTTGGTGGTGTCTACCATTAACACCTCCAGAATCAAGAAAATGTTTACCTGTATTTTCTAATAACATTGATTTAATCAAGTCCTCTACTTGCATTTTTTACCCCTTTATTTATTATTATTTATTATTTAAAAAATTATTAATCTTTTCAGCATAAACACCCTGTTTAAATGCTGGATTAATATATAAAACGTCTTGAATTTTTTCACTGAAATCATCAAATTTTGACCAGTATTTACCATTATCACCAGCTTTAAATATTGCAACTAGATCAGATATTTGACCCTCATTTTGTTGAGTCACTTGCAAGCTGGACTTTTCTTTATGAATTATAAATTTATAGTCAATTATGGTCAAGTAATAAGTTTCTTTTAAATATTCGTTCATTATTTACCTCGTTTTAATTATTTGTTATTGTTACAACGCTTTAATATTAAACACTTGTTAATACATAAAGCAAGTAAAAAATTAACAATATTTAATTTCACGACGAGAAAAAATATTTTTGTTGTTTTTTCGGTTTTTTGGGTGGTAACTTGTAAAATAATGTAAATTTAGGCAAATTTTACATTTTTGAAGGGTTCAAGTAATACTTTAGATCACAAAATTTAAGGTATTAAATCACAACTTTTTTACAAAAAAATGCTCCTAAATTTTTAAGAAATATTCTATTTTTTACCTAAAATATTAAAATGGAGTGAAAAATGGGGTATGAAATCGTTATAAATTTGCGTTATAATTTTGAATTATAATTTTGAACGATAATTTTATAGAATCTTTTATAAAAATCTTTTATAAATATCCTTAAATATACTTTACCTATAGAGAGAGTTTGTGTTGGAATAAGTAGAGGAATCCCTACATCCCATAATAATACAAGATGGAGAACCCTCTACTTTACCTACCGAGCCGAGCCGATGCAGTATATAAGTAACTTTAGTATTAATTCACAATCTAAAGTCGGCAGATTCATTTACAAGTGATTTTGTACCACGACAGGCGTTATCTACTTCGGAATACCTTATTGGCTTTGTCGTCATCTTTTGGTAGCCAATTTCTATATCCTTATCCCCAAAAGTGCAGTACCCAAACGAATAAGGACTGAAAATATACGACTATTAAATGTGATCTACAACACATATCTTAAAATAATCATCGGACAGGTTTAAAATAACCTTTTTCTCGTCAATAGATTAAAAATAATTAACCTTTGTTTAAAATAATGCTTGACTTATGTTTAACAAGTGTTATAATTTATTGCATCAATCAAGGAGAAACAAATGAAAACTAAAGTTATGGAGTATGTTAATAGAAACAACATTGAGATGGAAATTTCATATGATGTAGATGATTACAGAAAAATTGATTGTATAGATTTTTATACTCCAAATGGCTATCAGTTTGAAGAAGATTTGCATAGCAGATGCTTTGCAGATTTATGGGATGTAAGTGCTAAAGATATTTGGGAGTTTATATATAATGATATGTGTAAGAACCCAATTATAAAATGTGATGATAATTGTAATTGTAGGGATTAAGGAGAAACAAATGAAAAATAAAGATGCAGTTTCTATGAAAATATTAGGTTCAGAAAAAATTGACCATAGTCAGTATTATGATGTAACACGACTTACTATTAATGGAGATGGGTTTAGGCATACATTGTACTGTGATAGGGTTATTATTACAGGCTCAAGGTCGTTAAAATTATATTGTGGTACTGCCTTTTGGAGAATCAATCATATTGATGAAAAAGACACAAATGAGTGGAGAAAAGAAAACTTAAAAGGTATGAAAAAATCTCATCACCCCGATTTTATATTAGGTATAAATCGTAAAAGTGGGTTTCTATTTGAGCAGATTACTATTGACACTTGGAAAGTTAAAAGGAATGAATATTAAAATGAAAATTACCACTAATAAATCAGACTTAAATTTTGCCTGTGATGATACCACTTATGAAGATGGAATCAAAATAGGTAAAGAACTTGTCCGTACTTGTTCACTGCCTAACTGCCGTACTGCTATTGGACTTGCACACAATCAAATTCGTGGAAATAAGCGAGTTTATATTGTTCGTGATGGTGGAGTATGGAAAACTTATATTAATGCCGAAATCGTGAGTAAACGTGGCGATTTTGTCCATAAAGAATCTTGTATGAGCTTACCTAAAAAGAAAAATCAAAACATAGGTGTAAATCGTGCCGAATCTGTAGTTATAAATCATCTTACTAAAAATGGAATGGTAGCAGAACGATTTGAGGGATTTATTGCCTGTGTACATCAACACGAGATTGACCACTTAAACGGAATTACTATATGTGATAGGAATGAAATGGATTCACATCAATATTCAGATTTAGATTATAAATTAAATAAATGGAGTAAATAATAATGGAAATGACACTTATAGCAAATAAAGAAATAAAGATCAAGAAAAGAAGATGCGAATCTTTGGGTGCTGATTGTATAGATATATTTGTAGATGGTAATCAGATACAAGTATGGTCATATGATAGAGATAACGTAAAAACAGAAGGAGTACAGAAATGAACGCTGAAAAATTAGCTGAAACGTTAGAACTTTTTTATAGGCAAGGATACGTAGATGGTGTATCACAGATAGGAAACAAACTAATAATACAGGTAGACGATATATTAAGACAAGAAAAAGACAACCTTAAAAAGAAACCTATGAGTGAATCAGAATGGGCGAATATTAGTGGATGGATTGAATGTTTAGAAATGATACATCGCCAATTAAAAGAGGAATTATAAAATGATAGTTATGGACGTTATAAATTGGCTCAAATATTTTATAGTCTTAAATCCCTTTTTATCAATGTTTTTATTTATGGTGATAGGAATGGTCATTGAGAGATTATATTTGATATTTAACCCTAACTACACGCTTATGAAAGGAACTATAAAATGAATAACAAATTGACAGGAACTGCTGGAGAATATGTTGCCTGTGCTGATGCGATGTTTAAAGGGTATTCTTGTTCAGTATCAACAGAAGAAGCAGAATATGACTTAATTCTTGACACAGGCAAAGATTTATTAAAAGTACAAGTAAAGTCAAGCTCTTACAGTCGCTCACAAAATGGAGATTCTTTAAGTTTTACAATATGCAGAAGGAATAGCAAACTTTCTACATATGATGTTGATTTATTTGCATTTGTTGATATAGGAAACAGAAAGGTTGGATGGGCTTTGCCTAATGATGTAGGAAAATTTAGAGCCTCTTTTAAGAAAACAGTTATCCCAAATATGACTATTGATTTGGCTCTAAAAGGACAAATAAACAAAAGGAGAAAAAATGCTTACTAAAAAAGAAATTCAAGCAACACTTAAACATTGTGAGAATATTGATAATGAGAAAGAAATGTGGTCACACGATAGAGATAACGCCATAAGAAATTTAGGGTGGATACAGGCTCTTAAATATGTATTAAGTGAATATAACCTAAATGAAATGAAATAAATAATTATAAATTTTGTTTGTAATTTTGGAACTAATGTTTATAAATTAACCAACAAGGAATGAAGATGATTAACAATATATTAATTTACATAGCAATAGCAACAATCTCGTGGATTATATTTTTAGTGCTTATTTTTATGGGACTTGAAGCGATTGACTATTTAATGCAACAATGGAGAAATTATGGAAAATAACATAAAACGAATAGTAAGGGAGAAGGGGATTAAACATAGTTTTCTTGCAAAACTTGTAGGGGTATCTCCTACTGCCTTTTCGTATTGGGTAAACAATCACAGACAACCAAGTGGAATTTACGTAGCAAGGCTATGTAAAGAACTTGATTGCAAAGCAGAGGAGATTTATGATGTCTAATACAGATAGATTAAAGGAGATCAAGGAGAAATTTAATCTTGGTAAGGATGATTTTTGGGAAATGAAACGTGGTGGAAAGTCTATATGGATATTAACCCACGATGCCTGTGAAAAAATTGCTTATCAAGAGGGGATTGTGTTTCATATGCCAGATCCTAAATTAAGCAATACAGAGCCACCAAATATAGTGCTATATGGTTCAGCTACACTTAAAGATAGAACTGAATGGTCTAATGGTGAGGCTAACCCTACTAATTGTAAGATGCCTTATATGAATGCGATGGCTGAAAAACGATTAAAGGATCGGCTTACCTTAAAACTCATAAATGCCTATGAATATCAAATATATTCAGAGATTGAGGCAGATGCATTTGAGAAACCTGTTGAGGTTAAAAAAGCACCAAAACCAGCATCTGAAAAACAAAAAACCTTAATAATGAGCCTTGAACCACAAGCTGACGTTAAGAACCATATTGAATTTGCAGGTCTTACATCAGCACAGGCTTCAGAATATATTGATAAACTAAATAACATAATAAAAGGAAAGTAAAATGGATAAAAAAACATATTTAGGTAATTGTAAATCCCAATTTGATGGTGATATAATTAAGTGGGCAATACCTTTATCTAAAATAAACGAGTTAATTGAAAAAGGTGAATTAAAGAGTTACAATTTCAAGGATGAGGATTACTTAAATGTTAAAATTCACAAGAAAAAAGAAGAAGACGAGTGGGGCAAGACACATTATGTTGTGTATGATAGTTTTGACCCAAAGCAACAACCTAAAGAAATGGCTGCTGCTAAACCAAGTTCAGATGATGACCTACCCTTTTAATTGGTTAGTGGTAACAGGGGGGGAGGAAACTCCCCCTTTATATATGGAGGCTTTATGGCTATAAGTGGAAGAGGTATAAAGAGTGCATATGTTAAAGAAAGAGAGCGAAAATACAAGGAAAAATTTTCAGAATGTGGAAAGTTTATGAAATGTCTTAAATGCTTGGATTATAAATCGCTTGATAATTTTTCAGGCAAACAAACAAGATGTAAAAAGTGCAACAATAAAGACCAAAAAAAAATGGCTAAAAAAAGGAACGCACCACTATGGTAGAGATGAGGATTATAAATATGCCTGATAATTTTGATGAGTTTTGGAGTATATATCCACGTAAGAAATCAAAAAAAATAGCAAGAAAAAAATTCAACAAACTTAAAATACAAGAACAGAAAGATTGTATTGAGGGCGTAAAAATGTATCTTAAAGAAATAAAAATAAAAGGTACAGATCAAACATATATAAAGCACCCAACTACATTTATCAATGGAGAATGTTGGGAGGATGAATTTGAGGTTGATGAAAAGCAGGAAGCCTTACAGGCTTCAGATTACCCTCTGGATCAAGTAGGATCTTCAAGGATGGGTTGGTGTGAGAAGTGTAATAAGTATGATTTTTATGATAAATTCACGATACATCAACAAGAAAGCAAGTGTCATCAAGCGAGGCTAATGACGTGCAAAAGTGTATAAAGTGTGGAGAAGAGGCTAAACTTAAATCTTATGATGATGTATATTGCGTAAAATGTTATAAGGAGCTTCAAAAAGATGAACAAAGAATACAACAATCAAGAAATGGCTAAAGATTTATTAATTAAAGATATGAGAATACAAGGACTTGAAAAAGATCTTAAAGAATCTATTGAGAAAATTGAAATATTGCAGCGTAAATTAAGTATTGCAATAGAGGGATTAAGTCATATAGATAACCCTATTGCTCGTGAAACAGAACGAGAAATTTCAGAAGCGTAAATATCTAAAGCCACAGATTACTATTAACAGTTATTTAAACTTTAAGTGTTAAGTGATTTCAGTAGCTGACCACGAATTGGCTTCCTGTGGCTTTGAGATAAGGAGATATTATGGGATGGTTTGTAGCAACAGTAGTAGTTTTTTTAGTTATACTTTTTATCAAATGGGGACTCAATGATCTATAGTTGAGATGTTTTACGTTTCATTCATTCAAAATTCAAAGGATAAATAAATGGATGCAAAAAGCAAAACTTTAGATTCTATTATAAATATGTATAAAAGCCAATTAAGGAAATTTGAAAGGCTTTCAGTACGTGATGATGATGGAAACTTTTTGTTTGGGAAGAATACAGAGTTTGGAACAACAGTAACTGAAGCGTTGATTGAAAATACACACAAGAGATTAATGCAACTTATGAATCAGAAATTACACGGATCAGGGATTAAACCCATTGCGAATTACACCAACGGAAAAGCAAAGTCGTAATTGCGATAAATGTGGAAAAAGAAAGGTAAATGCAAAGTTTTACCATTTAAAGCCACATCCTGCTATTATAAAATTGCTTGATAATTTTGAAATTCAAATTGTGTGCAGAGCGTGTGCAGTAATAGAAGAATTTGGAAGCAACTATAGACAAAACAGAAGATATAAGGAGTGGGAAAATGCCAAGTGAAATGTGGAACGAAAAAGAAGTAATAGAAATTATTGATATTGCTTGGAAAAAAGGACACAAAAAAGCATATAAAAATGCTTGGGAAAAGGCTTATAGCATTGGATATAGAGCAGGCATAGAAAGCTATAAAGAAGCGTTAAAAGATTCATTAGACAGAATAAAAAAGGAGCAAGAAGATGCCAAATAAAAGTAAAATAAAGGGGAATACATTTGAAAGACGTATTGTTAATTTTTTTGAAGCTGTCGGCTTATCTTGTAGGCGTGCTTGGGGGAGTGATGGTCGTAGTATGGGTCTTACTGAAGGAGTTGATGGGACACTTAACGATGAATATAAGTGGCAAGCTAAATGTAAAGCTCAAATATCCCCCTTTTATATCCCAAATGAAGAAGTGGATTTTCAAATATTTAAAGGCAATAGAACAGGAACTTATGCGACTATGACAGTTGAGAAGCTAGGTGAGATGATTACCAGAATGAATGAATTATACCTTGAAAAAGAATCTCTTGAGGCTGAAAACAAAACTCTTCAAGAGGAGAATTATAAATTATTGCGTTAATCCTAGAAAATATGGTGAGAATCGGGTTGTTTTGTATTAATATACTCTATGAGTAACAATGAGTAAAGATTTTATTAACTTTGTTAAACAGTTTACTTGTAGTGCGTGTGGCTTATCTGGCGTTGATGCACATCATCTGGATAGCGTAGGTATGGGGGGAAACAGGAAGAAAGACTTGGAGGAGGATTATTCCTGTGTCCCCTTGTGCCGAGAACACCACCAAGAATGGCATCAAATCGGTGACATACAATTTACAAAGAAATACTCTGTTAATCTATGGAAACTTAATTACAAGATAAATAAATTATGGAGGAAAAATGAAAAGTTCTGAATTAGAAATAATGAACCTGTTAAATAGCAATGGTGTTTTCAAGGAGGGCAAGATAAAAGAGTATCCGAAAAAATATTCAAGGTTTGATGCTTTCAATAAAAGATGTATTGTTGAGATTAAAGATAGAGAAAATAAAAACAACTATAATGACCTAATGATTGAGTTTGATAAATACGCTTATAATAAAGAGTTTGCGATTCATAATAACGTCAGATTTTATTACTCAAATAGATATAAAGACAATATATATACATTTGACATATTAAATCTGTGTGAGTGTAAGTATGACTTTAAATGGAGGTGGGAAATGCACGCCCAGACAACAGAATTTGGTAAAAGTAAAGAAAAAATACCAAAATATGTTGGCTATATAGATTTAGATTGTGCTTGGGATGTACTCCCTATGGCTAACGACCTCTTGGATCTTCAGGTGGATAGCCAAGTTGTGAAAAATGGATTATTAAATTGTCAAGAAAATCTGAAAACTCTTCCTGCGACAGATCCCTAGTAGATTCAATCTTAAACATTTTTTTTACTGTTAGATGCAGTTCTTCTTCTGTGTATCCAAGCTCCTTTGCGAGCTGTCTTATAATAGCCCTATAATACGCATTTTGCTTCGGTGAGTGCGTTTTTGGGGCTGTTTTGACCTCAATCCATACATCACCCTCATATCTATGCAAAGACTCCTTAAACCCCTGCCTATCGTATAAGGTTAATTTACCTTTTTCAACTTTTCCAGTAAACTTCAAATGCTCG
>VTLG01010384.1_pt1 | contig 16733 bp, 25 predicted proteins | sample 4694571 | NCBI WGS metagenome assembly VTLG01 (sample SAMN12604809, study PRJNA352737) | marine metagenome | biome: ENVO:00000447; feature: ENVO:00000209|ENVO:00000569|ENVO:01000036; material: ENVO:00002151; isolation source: viral sequences binned using virsorter ...
CCAAGAGTGGGCTGAACGTAAAGGTTCTTCGAAGGTGCTTCGGAAGTGGTACAACACAGTCAAGTAAACTAGTAGCCCCAACTGCTTCGGTGGTTGGGGTTTTTTTTATGCCTACAGAGTACAAACTTCAGTGGCAACGTAGTCTCTGGAGTTTTTCACCTAGTATAACAAGTGCTTATACTAGATTTTATTAACTAGCAACTAAAGGAGCGAATATGACAAAAATAGAGAAGAAGCGAAAGATAAAACAAGCCTTAGCAAATAGCCCTGCCTTTTTTCGCAAAGGCCCTTATGTACCAGAGTTAGATTTAAGTAAGCTAGCTAAGACTAGCTTCAGTGGCTCTGAGTTTGCTACTAATATGGCTTGGTTTCTAGGCCAGACGATCAAGGTAGTTGAACCTGTATCTAGCGTAGATCAGGGAGAGCTTAACTTGTAGTTAATAGCTTCATGCCTCCCAGAGCATCGGAGGCATTTAGGTATTCACTAGTATTCAGAATGCCGTAATCATTAACCTAGTAACTGGAGAGGAACATGATGGACGTAACCCTATCAACATACGATAACGCTATACATCCTAATGAGAGAGTATCTCTTATAAGATGCGAAGAATGCCATGTAGAACTAGCTAAGCTAGAATGGAAGAACTTCTTTCATGACAGCTCAGATGGTTATATGGCAGTTATCGATGCTGAACTTGCTATATACGATGCTCACAAGTTTCGATGTAGCAAGTAGGTAGAGTGTGTAGTCTGGTAAAAGGTCAGGGGTTTTACCTAGTACCAGACTACGATCCCTCAGGGTGAGGGTTCAACTAAAGGGTTTATAACAGAGCCAACTAGCTTCAGCTAAGTGGTTGTTTTGTATACCTTTTACAGGATCTCAAATTAAGAATATATTTTCAAGCCTATATATATATTTTATTTACTATAGAGATATATAAATAAAGAAAAGAAATATATAAAGAAAAGAAAGTTTCATAGCTACGCTACCTAGTAGTTAAGTCCCATAGCTTTAATACCTTCCACAAATTCTGTTTAAAACCACACTAGATTGAAACGAACTAGATTTACTAGGTAATTTATGCCTAGAGATAACTTCGTTGCATTCTAGGGTTGTTTTAAGCAACCCATGACTCAATTCAGGGTCGATAACATTAACCATTAACTTGGAGTATCACTATGAGTGCTAATCAATTCAAGGGTATCATTGCCCTTTGTACCAACGTAGTCAATCAAGCAGGAAACCTTGAGCCTCTGTCAGCAGAGAACCGCAAGCGTAATAAACCTGAACAAAGACACGTTGCTCAGCAAGAGCCTGAACAGGAAATGTTAGAGTTCAAGGTTGTAAAACCTAACGGCTTTGACTCACATCCTAAAAGGATCAAGGCTCCCATTGAGAAGAGCCTCCTCCTAGAGACAGAGGAGACTACTTTCAAAACCTTTGGGAACGAGGTCTTCAAGCATCTTGACTGACTTTCCATTCCCTAGTAGCTGGGGTTGGGTTGCATCACCTAGCCCTAGCTTCATTAGGAAGTTTGAACTATCTCTGAGTTGCTTCCCAATAGCTTAGTCAGAATTCTGAGCCATTGGTATGCAATTCTAATGTCAGGTTGCATATATGTCAAGTTATTATTTACACTTTAACGGAGGATTTATGAACAACAAATCAATAGGCTCTGCCTTCTTTGATCTAAGAAATATTTGCGAAGGGGTTAGAAGCAGGCTTATCAGGAGTATGATAAGAGAAGTAGTAAGTGAAGCTATTCAACAGTCAGCTTACCTTGTCGAAGATAAGAATAAGGAGACTGAACTCGTAGCTGAATATTGTGCTTCCATATTGCAGGTTACAAGAGTAACTGAAGATGTAACCCAGCAGATTCGTAATTACTGTATTAAAAATGTCAGTAATGACGGAGATATGAGGGAAGGAGTCAAGCAGGAACGCATGGAGGAGATGCGTGGTGAGACTGAACCAGTTGAACTAGAGTTTTAAAGGAGAGCTTATGAATACAATAGGGCCGGATGCATCTAGGCACGAGTTAGTTTACTGCCTAGATGAATACGATGAAGTACTTAGTATGATGAAGATCTTACAGGAAGGTCTTGAGGATATAGCTAACGATACCATGTCCGAAGGGAAGATGGTTGAGACTGCTATAGAAACATTACAATCAATGGAGGACAAATGCAAACAAAGCAACTGGAGAACAACCAACCTGATACCAGAGAAACTATGGGAGATGGACTAGCTTTCATAATCTTTGAGGAGATTGATGAGGAGCAGGCTGTCAAGGAACTAGACTATCAGGTAGACAGGAGGTTACATGACACAAGTAACTGATGATGAGTTCATTGATGGGCTTGAGGCTTGGCTACTTAAAACTGTAGGTAAAACATGGGACTTTCGCTTTGAAAGTTCTGATGCTGAGGCAGGGAATATTGGGCTTAGTATCTCCATGCAGGTATGGGGATTAGGGTCTGATGAATTACTAGATTACGATGGTGAAATACAAGGAGGAGCATGAGTAAAATTCTAGAAGATAATCCTAGTGCATTTGATATGCGTTACATTGAACGTATAGAGGATACAGTTGATATTGTAGTTGACAACATGGATGTGAAAGATCTTGTTGCATATACAGCAAGCTCATTGAAAGACTACTATGTAAACGTAGCAAGTGAAGAAGAGGTTGAAGAATTGCTACGGGATAACGAACCACTACCATTCTAAGGAGGAACATGGAACTAAGAAACTTAACACAATTCCCAACAGACTACCTTGATGCTTACTGTGAGGCAGAGGTAGGGCATACAAATTGGGAACTTGTTAATGATTACCAAAGAAGCGACAGAATTGGTGGCATACCTACATCAGATATGCATTCTGTAATTGTAATTTATAACAACCCAGAGAGGGAACATGAGTGATACAATAGACACAAGGATTGAATGTCCACATTGCTTTTCACCTAATGTGGATCAGTTCATAAACAACGACAGCTTATGGCACTGCCACACCTGCTCAGAGATGTGGGAAGTGGGAGATGGCTTAGAGTTTTTAACCATTAAACATCTTGAACCTATGGAAGGGGTCAGCTTATGAGAGTAATAGTTACAATAGAACAACATGACTTAGGTGATTACAATATCAGGGTACGAAAGTGTCCACCACATGAAGTCATGTTTGGCTATCAAGGCAAGAGCAATGAGTTTATATGTGAGTTGGAAGATTATTCTGACGAAGATATACGAAAGTATATGGAGAAGGAAGTGCCACTTACACATGAACAAGCACAAGATAGTTTTAATTATATGGCTAACTACCTACTGACAGGTAAGAGGTAGTAAATATACCAGTGTAAAATAATACTTGACATGGGATAACAACTGGTATATCCTAGTGATAGTACCAGTCTACTTTAACAGCTAACAGGGGTTAATAAATGGAAACATTAATTTTTATAGCAATCGTTGCTGTAATAGCTTACATAATAATCAAAGATCTTAACGATAAATATTAAAAGGAGAACATATGAAAACATTAAACTTTAATGAAACACAGACAGCCGTAGCTCTCTGTATGAAGTCAGATGTAGTACCATTCATCTTCGGACATCAGGGTATGGGTAAATCAGCATCCATTAAACAACTGGTTGACCATATTAATAATGGCAGGAAGAAACCATTTAACCTGATAGATATAAGACTCTCACAGATAGAGGGTATAGATCTAAGGGGACTGATGAAGATAGAAGATGGTGTAACTAGGTACTACCCACCTACATATCTATCACCGATCCTCGACAAGGATTGGGAGGGATGTATATTCTTTGATGAGTATATGCTTGGTGATCCTGACTCTCGTAAGGGATCTATGCAAATAACAACAGACAGGAGACTCGGTGAGTTTGTGTTCTCACCTAAGTCATATCCTATCATGGCATCCAACAGGACTCAGGATGAAACCATGCAGGGTAAACTGTCTGGCCCTGAGGCTAACAGGTTTGCCATATGGGAGATGGATTATGATGCAGATTATTTTAATCAAGCTGCCGTAGCTGGATTTAAATCTGACTATGCCCATCTACCTAAGTGGGATGACCTGCCTGATACACTGTCAAGGGATGAGAATCATCCTATTGATGGGAGGATAAGGTTCTTCATAGCTAATCAGGATACAACACAGAACCCTGTGTTTAAGAACTTTGATCGAGCATCATTTAAAGCTGGATCATTTGCACATGCCACCCCACGTTCATGGCATGCAGTGAGTAGAATCCTGCAGGTTTGTGATAGGGATGCAGAGGTATGGGAGAATCTACCCAGCTTCAAGGCTATCCGCAGATCATTAGTATGTGGACTGGTTGGAGATGGAGTAGGGACTAGCTTCACTGGCATGATTGATCAGCTAGATAAGTTAGTTGATATCGAAGAAGTTAAACGTGATGGATCAAAGGCTAAACTGCCTGACCAGAATGACTCCATGTGTGTAGGAATCTGCTGGATCTCAGTAGGTGTACTCACAAATGAGAGGCACTTCACACCAGAGACTGCTGATAATATTATCAAGTACATCAAACGACTTGGTGATATATGTAAGGAGTTACCTCAGACAGCTAAGGCTATGATCGAAGGCACTAACTGTCCCTCAATACAGAGTGCTATTGAGAACAGTAAAGAATATCACAAGCTTGCTGCTGCATAGGAGATTATATGATATTCATAGCAGTCACACCCTTCCAGTGGAGATGGGCTTTCACTATTGAGGAAGCACAACAGAAATCACTGGAAACTTTTAAGAAGATGAAGGAGCAGGGCTTATATAAGATGTACATTCCTATGAAAGTCTTTGCTTTAAAGAGTGGAGTTACTGCACAGAAATTCCACATTGATAATGACACCGACCTCATCGGCAGGTATCAAGCCGTAGCCAGAGGGGGTCAATGGATAGTAACCAAAACATAAGGAGCTAATATGCGTACATTAAATAAAGATGGATCACCCAGAAAGAAAAGAGTAACCAAACAAATGATTGTTGCTAAGAACAGAGCCAATGGTCAGAAGAAAGCATGGGATACACGAAGAGCTTTGTATCCTGAGACTAACGGGTACAAACCTGAGATGGTAGCTGAAAAGAAGAAGGCTAAGGCTGTAGAGCCTGCTTCAAGTAACAATAACGTGGAGTATTTCTTCTCAGCAGAATTAAGTCAGGCAATAGGACAGCTTGAAAACTTTCTTAATGGTATACCCGGTAACAATTTTGACAGACATGAGTTTATATCTAATGCAATTATAACTGCTGTCAATGATGCCCTTGCAATACAAGGGTGCAAACTTGTAACTAAAGACTAACATTTATTTAGGAGGAATATATGTCAGACAATTTATTTAATCCAACCAGTGAACCCCAGATACTCACTGGTGCTATGCTTGTTGAGTTAAACCTCAGACAGTTTGGGTTGACTCGCAAGCTTGGGATGACAGAAACTAAATCTATTGCCGATGATCACAACAGTAAGATTTACTTTACTGGTGGTCATTCTCCCACAACTAAGGCATCAAAGTGGATCATACCGAAGCATCTGTATGACCCTATTCAAAAGTACCAGAGTGAAACACGTAGGATTCATAATGATTATACGTGTGGTATGCGATGGACTACTAACATGGATATCATGTCCACTAGGATGTACTCAGGTGGCGGTCATAGTATGGTTCCATATGCTGAGTTTATTGAGGACAGAAAGATGGGGCTTGAATCCTTAAAGCATGACTTTGCTTATAATATTTATCCTCAGGCAGTTATCACAGCCAAGAATGATCTTGGTGATTTGTATGAGGAGTCTGATTACCCATCTCAAGATGAGGTGTACCAGACTATAAGCATGACAGTTAATGTGACTCCGATTGCAAAGGGTTCAGACTTTAGATGTTCCCTAGATCCTAAGGTGCAGGAGGAGATGGCAAATGAACATGACAAAAGACTTCTTGAAGTTCAGAAGGATAGCGTTATGAAATTGATTGCCGGATTGTCGGAGAAGGTACAGCATATTCATGACAGTATAGATAACGATAAGGTTATACATGATAAGACCTTATCTGATTTATATAAACATGCTATCAATCTACCTGCTATTGACTTCACTTCTGATGACACACTATCTGACATAGCATCTCAGGTAGCAATGTCACTGATGGATCAGGGCAATCTTGATAAAGACAGCCTTAAGGATGAGTCTGTTAGACAACGTACAAAACAAGAGGCAGATAATCTAGCAAGAAAACTAGATGCATATGCTGATACTAAACAACAGGAGGTTACATGACACCAAAACCTAAGGGGCTTTCAAAGTATGACGATCCTGACTCAGGGTATACAAATGTAGATAGGAAATTCATGGAAGAACGTGCCCAGCAGAGGTATGTAGAGGCACAAACCTACCTAGTACGGAAGATACCAGTGCTAGGTATACCTCTCTTGGAGAAGCTTCCACCTATGCAGACAGATGCTGTTCAGGCAATGGCAACTGATGGTACTTGCATAGCTTACAATCCTGAGTGGGTTGTACAACAACCATTGCTTGAACTTGTACATGTTATTGCACATGAAGTTGCACATGTTCTATTCAAGCACATGACTAGACGTAAGAATAGATGTCAGAAACTATGGAATGTAGCAACTGATTATCAGGTTAACTCCTACCTCCACTTGATGGGGGTAGGACAGATGCCTAAGGATTGCCTATATGATCCTAAGTATAATGGAATGAAGATGACTTCAGATGCTATATATAATGACCTGCTTAAGAATTCTAAACCTGATCCAAAAGAAAAGGAGGAAGAACAAAAGGAAGCTAAGCAGGAGGATGATGACTCTGATACTAGCAGTGGAGGTGGGAAAGATACACCTGAAAATAATACTCTGGAAAAAGAAATGGAGATTGCTGCTAGTTATGGATGGGTTGATGATTATGATGGTGCTGATCCTGAAACTTTTAATAAGGATGAGGGGTATGATGATCTGGGTGAACCAGTACCTGTATCACAATCGCCTGTTCAAATTGAAGAACTCGAAGCCCAGATCGAGGAGGCTATAGCACATGGAGAGTTTGCTCACAATAAAATATCTGGTGACGAACCTCCAGTATCAATCAATGATGTGCTTGAACCTGCCAATATAGAAGTGGTTGATTGGGAGGATGCACTACAAGAGTTCCTTACTGAGAAGGTTAAGACCTTCAAGAATTGGAACAGGCCACACAAGAAGTGGTTGCAACAGGGGTTCTGGTTGCCTTCCAAGGGATCATATGGACTCAAGGATATAGTCATAATGAATGATGAGTCTGGGTCTATGTCTGAGGAGGAAAACCAAGCATGCCTTACCAACATAGACGAACTCAATCAACAAGGGTTGGTTACCTTTGATCGAGTTGTTCTTATGCATTTCACAACTAGAGTATCACACATAGAATACTTTGAACCGGGAGATGATTTGATTTATAAGCGTCACTCATCTGGCGGTACATGTTTTGATACAGTATTTAAAAAGGCTAAGGATTTGGAGGATGATAGTCTTATAGATCCTTCCTGCTACATAGTAATGACTGATATGTATGACTGGTTCCCACCTGAGCCTGACCACCCAGTACTCTGGATGTCGGTAACAAAACCAGAAGTACTGTACGCAAATGATTTAATCCCAGCCTATGGGAAGATAACACACCTACAAATATAAGGTACATATGTCAATAATATTACACGATTTTGATAAAGAAGAATGGCAGGGTATAAGGAATCGCTACTCACTTGGAGCATTTATTGGGGGTAGTGAAGCACCTGCTATTAATGGTACATCATCTTATGGGGGAGGCTACTCCCTCATGAGAAGGAAGCTAGGGCTTGATGAGTATCCAGATCTGTCCGGAAAGATTAACGTACAGCGTGGCAATACACTTGAACCTATCTTCTTAGATGAAGCAAGTCAGATGCTAGGTGTTGGTATTACCAAGCCTAACTACATGCTTCTTCATGAAGAGCATCCATTTATGATAGCAAACTTTGATGGAGTAACTGACCAAGCAGAGTCATATATAATAGAAGTAAAGACTACACAGAGTAAACCGAAGATTGATCTTGCTAAGAAGGGCATCGTTGCAGATGACTGGCTTACACAAGGTGATCATTACCTACATTTCACTCAGTTTAAAGGGTGTCCTAATGAGGGTGAATACTTCAAGGGAATTATATATGTGATAGCTTACCACATACATCATGAGCCTATACTTATAGAGGTAACTCGTGAGGAAAGGCTTGAGCATATGGAAAGACTGCTTATCAAAGAGAAAGCATTCATAGATATGTTCAATGATAAGATTGTCCCAGAGCCTACTGGTTTAAAGGATGATGTTGACTCAGTAAAGAATCAGTACCCAACCAAGGCAGACTATGGGCCTGATGAAAGGGAAGCTACGCAAGAAGAACAACAGATGCGTGATAGGTATAAGGAGTTAACAAATGTAGAGACTGATGCTAAGAAAGAAAAGTCTCAGATAAAAAACATTCTACAAGAAAGGATGGGCAAGGGTGGACACAGGAAGATAGCTGGTGTCTGCTTTATAAGTGAGTATCCTTCCTTCAGCAAGAAGGAACTAATAAAAGAATTAGAAAAGCGTGAGTTGGTTCATCTTATAGATGAAGCGACTGGTAAATTTAGTAAGTTTAACATTATGACATAGGAGAAACACATGAAGAAAATTAAAACAACAAAGATTGGTAAGAAGGAATATGTAGAGGTAGACGAAAGGATACGTTTGTTCTGGGAGTTACATCCTAATTGGACGATCCTTACCGAGATGGTTTATAACTGTGAAGAGAATTTAGTTTGTATCTTTAAGTGTAAGATTATAGATGAGAACGATGTGATCAAAGCTACTGGTCATGCTCGTGAATTCCAAGCAGATAAAAAATCTATGGTTAATAAGACCTCACATGTAGAGAACTGTGAAACTTCAGCTATTGGTAGAGCCTTAGGTATTAAGGGTATCATAACTGAGTATGGCATCGCATCTGCAGACGAGGTTAGGAATGCTATAGAACAAGGGGAGGCTATGGATAGGGAAGCTGAGAAAAAACTTGAACCTAAAAAGAAGGAATCTAGTGTTGATATAGCTAGTGACTATGCTTCCAGTACCCTTACACAGGATGCTACCCCTGAGCAACTTGAGTCTATCACTGGTAAGAAACCTGAACTCACACCTGAGGGTGATCCCCAAAGAGAAGCTGAGATGGAGCAGGAATACCTAGTTGATTTAAACAAACGAGTATCCATGTGTAAGAGTGAGGCTGAGGCTAAGGCTTTAGCTAAGGAAGGTCGTGAGTGGACTAAGGACTGGTCATATAAGAAGGAAGAATATGGTACACTTTACAAATGTATCACTGAATCTTTTTCTGCATTCAAAAAATCTCAGGACGCAGCCAAAGCTGCTGCAATTAAAGGAGGTGCATGATTAAGATCAACAACAATTTAGGTGTTGGTGATCAACTGTCAGGGGATCTACTTAAAGATCCCTTGGCATGTTCATTGCTAATGTACTTTATCTTTGACCATCCCGGTGATGAAGGTGGCGGTTCTATAGTATCAGTGCAAGAACTGTCGGACTACCTTATCCAAACTCCTAAGGTTGTTAAGAAAAGATTGGAGCGACTGGAGGAGGCAGGACATATCATATCTATAAATCAATTCTTCAGTGAGGATAGTGGTAAGAAAATAGCTAAGCTATACATGCTTAACTTTGATAGTAAGTTATTCCTTAAGCCTGTTAAGAAAGCAGAGCCTGTTAAGGTAACAGAGGATCATGATGCGTTGATTAAAAAGTTTACTGAAATCAATCTACGTGTTCATGGACAGGAGTTTAAGCCTGCTAATGCAGTTGAGAAACAGCGATGGGTTAAGGGTGCTCAGAAAGTTATGACACTCAAACCTGCAGGTTCTGATTTTGATATGGAAACATATGAAAGTGTTGTAGAATTCTTAGCAAATCAATTAAAGGAATTTAATACAACAGGAGATAAGTTTAAAATGCGGTGTAAGGATATGGGTAACCTTGTATACAAGCATCCCAATGCTACTGATTGTAAATATATTAAAGCATATGAGTTAATGCGTATGCATTCAGGTCACCGCAGTAACCTAATTAATAAAATGGAGGAGCAAAATGTCCCAACAACAGTCAATGATACAGGAAATGGTCATCAATCTAATGGAAGCATATGGGAAAAGGCGTGATGATGGTGACAAATTTCTTATTGGTATATGGCAGAAGGCTCTCGGTGGTTGTAGTGAGGATGATCTACGTATAGGATTCCAGAATCTTATATCAACTAGAGTTAAGTCAGGTATGCCAGTACCTGCTGAGTTCTTTGAAGCACTGCATAAAGATCTATACGATGATGCATTGATGGCATGGAACCAGTTGTTTCAAGTTTTAAAATCACACCCCGGTAGACCTGTAAGTTTTTCAGATACAGTTCTAGCCGAGTCAGTCAGGAGGTTAGGAGGTTTAAACTTTCTAGGTAGCCTCAGTGCCAGTGAGTTACAATTCCAAAAGAAAAGTTTTACGGATACATATACTGTACTAGCAAAGCAAGGTCATGATTTTAATATGCTTTGTCAGGGTACGTATGATGCTAAGCCTATTGAGATGGCTTCACTAGCTAAACGTAAGACTCTCAGGCAGACTGAGGAGGCACATGATTAATCCAGAACTATCTATCGTAGCATTGTGTGTTAAGTATCCAGATATGATACCAGTAATACGTACTTCCATTATGGGTAAGATGTTTACTGACCGGAAGTATTCAGCAGTTTATAAAGCATGTTTAAAGTTAAAAGATAATAATAAACTTGTCGATTCTGTAACCTTATCTGATTATATTAAATCCAATAAGAAAGCCAGTGCAGTTTTTGATGATGAGGCGTTGTTATTTACAACCCTTAAAGATATTACAAGCACAGAAGTTAAGGCAACATCCTTTCAGGATTACACAGATATAATTGTTAATAACTATCGCAAACAATTTGCGGTAGATCAGACAAGAAAATCTGCTGATAGGATGAAGGATGGTGAGGATGTTACAACAGTTGTTGAAACACTCGGTGAGAACCTTCGTGAAACTGAACGACTAACATCCAAGCCCTTCAAGTCCTTCCTTGATATAGCAGAGGAAGAAACAAATCAAATAGAAATCAGAGCAGATCGAGGGCCAGTAGGGATAGATGAACTATTCGTACCAATGGCATTCGATTCTCTTGGTAAATTTATTAAAGGGTTTCGCTATGGCAGTCTGTCCCTATTAGGGGCACGACCTGCTATGGGTAAGACTACATTTGCTGTGGCTCTAGCTGCAGACGCTGCCCGTAGAGGAATTAAAACTCTATTCATTTCTATCGAGATGGATCAGAGTGAGATTGCACAGAAGATGCTCAGTCATACAAGTGGTATCCACTTCAATAAGATTCTGGAGGGGTTCTCGTTGGAACAGTCTGATTGGGATGGTTTAACTAGAGCGTTAAGCCAGCACAACAAAGGCTGGGGAGAAAACTTGGCAATAGATGACGAGTCTAGTACACCTTCTGAGGTACTGCGGTCTATCAATTGGGGCATTAACGAGGGGTATAGATTTATTATTATAGATCACCTTCATGAGTTAGTGTTCGATGATAGGAGATCACACATCTCACTAACAGAGGCAATGGGAGATTATGTGAAGCGTCTACGTAACATGGCACAGCGTAACTCTATTGCAGTGCTGGCACTATGCCAGTTAAACAGAGAGGTTGAGAAGCGTTCATCTAAGATACCACTACCCTCAGACTTGGGGGAGAGTGGGGCACTTGAACGTGTAGCACATAATGTAATCATGCTATATCGTGACGAAGTATATAACAGAGCTTCAGAACATAAGGGAGAGCTTGATGTTGTGGTTGCTAAGGCTAGAGGTGGACAAACAGGTATAGCTACTATGGACTTTGATGGTGGCAGGAACTTAGTACAGGATCAGGTATACGAACTAAAATCTAAAGGGGAATTATGAATAACGATAGGAAAATTTTGCCTAACAGAAGGCGTGGCTTCACACAGAAGGCTCACATAGGAGGACATAAGATATACTTACATACTGGTGAGTATGGAGATGGTTCCTTAGGAGAGATATTCTTAGACATGAATAAGGAAGGTGCTACTCTGGGTGGCCTGATGAATTGCTTTGCTATTGCAGTTTCATTAGGCTTACAACATGGTGTGCCGCTAAGAAAATATGTTGAAGCTTTTACTTTTACAAAGTTTGAACCTTCAGGTATGGTTCAGGGTAGTGACTACATTAAAATGAGTACGTCACCACTGGATTATATCTTTAGGGAGTTGGCAGTAAGGTATGATGACAGGAAGGATCTGGCTCACGTACCCCCTGCTCAGATAGAAGAAAAGAAATACATTCCACCGATACTACCTATACCAGTAGAGGAAGCACCTGTTACTGAGAAGGTTACAGTTGAGGTGACACCAAAGTCTACACCTTCCAAAGCAGAGGAGGCAAAGGTTAAGGGGTATGAAGGGGAAGCTTGTACTTCTTGTAGCCAGTTTACTTTAGTAAGGAATGGATCTTGCTTAAAGTGTATATCATGTGGAGAAACAAGTGGCTGTTCTTAAGCTAGTTATATTGTTATTTATTATCTATTCTTATATATCATTTTATGAACAATGGAATAGTTTTATATTCAATATTTATAAGTAGTTTATTTTTATTTATTTATTATTATTATTATAATAAAATAATAATTATATTATTATTAAATAATCCTACCTATACGAGGTTGTTCTATGGATGGAACATATAAACTCAGTAGCTTTCCTGTAAATCTAAGGAAAATAATGCGTGAAAAAGGCATGAGTTCTGCACATCTAGCAGATAAGCTGGAGGTTGTACGAATGAGTGTATATAACTGGAGGACAGGCCGTGCCGATCCTTCATTACGGAGACTATTTGAAATCTCCTCGGTGCTTGACACCAACATAACTAATCTTTTAAAGGAGTAATAAAATGCCCAGTTATAATAAAGTAATTATCGTAGGAAATATGGGAGCCGACCCATCTATTAAAGACAGTTCAACATATGTAAGTGTAGCTACTAACGAGTCATGGAAAGATAAAGAAACTGACGAGTGGCAAGAAAGAGTATCTTGGCATAAGGTTATGGCTTATGGTTATACTGCAGAAAAACTTAACAAGTTATCCAAAGGTACAACCATTATGGTTGAAGGATCACTTGACTATTTCACACCTAAGGAAGAAGGTGAAAATCCTGCGGCCTTTATAAAGGCACAGAAGATTACCAATATGTCTTCCAAATCAAACAAGGGTGAGGTTGAGAAGGACGATATACCATATTAACTTTACTAACAATGGGGGTGGTGATGGTGCGTGTCAGGAGGGAAACGTATTCTACTCGCCTGATTAATCCCTTGGTTGGACACTACCCCCACACAATTAGACAAGCATGGAAGATAAGAAATCTAATATAACGATACGGCTCCCTGAGAGTGCACTAAGGATATTCAGAAATCGAGCTGCCAAGTCAGGGGAGGCCGTGTCTAAAGTTGTAGCAGATGCCTGCGTTTCAGTGATCGAAACACCAAAGCTCATGGATGAGCAACAGGCTATGCCGATGGAGCTGACAGAAGGTGTATCCCCCAAACCTGAGAAGACTTATCTGTCAGATCCCTTTGCATATAAGCCATTCACGTTTGTAGATTCAGACGTAGAATAAGATTGTCAAGGCAAGCAAGCGAAGCAGTACCCCCTGAGTACCTGATTTGTTTACATTGTTTCTTTGTTAGGTACTACTCCACTAGACTGTTCCGCAGGATTATGTTTAAACGTCCATAATCCTACAGGGCTAGAACAGGGATGACATACTATAGTGTTCTTCTGTGAAACATAGAAGGTGTGTGGACGAACCTAATGTTGCGGTTGCTTGCTGACAACCTAGGCCGGATCAACTGGTGGGACTATCTTTGGATTACATCTCTTAATTAATAGAGCCTGAAGATTTTTATCAACAACCTGCTCTGATCCTTGAACTTCTTCAGGTGTAAGTTCCTGACGTATTACATCTGAATAACAATCACATGCTTTCCATACAATATTCTGAGGTAAGAATGGATTCTTCTGCCTAAAGGAAAGCGAACACATCATCCATATCCCCCTTACCTGCATCGTATCAAAGTTACCATTGTACTTAACAGGTACTGGTGGCTTTGTCTGTTGGCATCCAGCAAACAGAAGCGTACCTACCATTAACATCATCCCTAATTTACCCATATATTTACCTACCCTCTGATACCTATTACCTTAAAACATTTCAATACAGAGCGATCTGAGCATTCAATTTTACCTCAATGAAGGCCAAGTAGTGATAACCTTGAATAAAAGGTTCCTTATTTGGTATAAACGATCCTCCATCACAGCTTTCTGCTCTGGACTTCTAGTTGTAGTTTCTCTATTAAATTTTATTCTTGCATTAAGATCATTCAGATCTCTTCTCCTTCCCTTCACCATGTCACGGAAGGCAAGCAAGTGCCTCTTCTCCTTATAAAGTTTTCTGTATTCATTAAACTGCCCTAGTCTCTGGTAGTATTGCAGGTCAGCATAAGCCTGATCCGCCTCACCTAAGCGATCATAATACATCTGACCATACTTAGTGTTGCGAAGTCTACCTGAGGTAACAACCTTTCTTACATATGGGTGCTCACTCATTGGTCTGGCTGGCCTTGCAGGATAGTCACCTGCCATCCTGATGATTGCATCAGTTGCAGTTAAAACTAACCCACCTAAGTAACCAAAGTATGCATTAGCTACGTGATCTATCTGTACAGGGGAAAGCTTGGCACTCTCTGCAAAGGGCAGAACATTAGGTATGTGTTGTAGCACACCTGATATTAACCCTGCTGTGTCGGAAGTATACAGAGACTTCCTGTTCTCTGGTGACAAGTGTTTCATACCCTTGCTTTCAATAGGCTTATTGAAGTAAAGGTTTTCATTCATTCCTATTTCAATGAATGGTTTAACAAAGTGTGGCAATGGTACAGTATCAAACTCTCGGAACACTGCTGTCCTTACTGCACTTGCAAGTAACTCACCATGTACTGGATCATTCTTTCTTGCCATCTCAAGTCCACGCCATGCAATATTACCTACCATTGCAAACTCATGAGGCTTGGGTATTTTAAATACTGTATCAGTCCCCGGTATCTTAACCTGAAAATAAGAATCCTTATCCCAATCAGGTCTTGCATTCCAATCCTCATCATCACCCCACATAAAGTATTCAAACAAAGAAGCTAATATAGTCATACCTGCAAGCGTTGCAACTGCTTCTGGATGATCCTTCATTGAACGGGCTAATTTATATTTACCCTGTAACATTGCATTAGAGAATGGCATAATCGAAGTCAAAGTTCTTACCCACTTAGAACCACCATGCAATGTGAAGTCCATCAAGTCCCTTGCTTCAAAGGCAGCTTTTAATTTCGATTTAGATTTTGAAAGTGTTGCATTAAACAAGGCTGCTCTGTTAGCATTCTCCATCTTATCACCAAGCTTTTCGTATTGCCTCCACACACTACCCATCATCTTGAATCCCTTCTTCAATGCGGCTTGGAACCTTTCATTCTTTTCAGGGTTAGCTACTATATAACCTGATGTTAATTCCTTACCGAGGATTTTCTCTGCATAGTTTGGATCGTCAGACCTTATGTTACCAAACTGAATGTACCCACCTGTAACAAGCATGTCCGCTTGAACATCCTTTAATGACCTGAACCCACCAACAGCATTCTTCCATAAATTAAATCCAAGATCTGTAGTACCTGCCGCACCCATCGTATCCCTAATAATATTACTCCAGAATTTAAACACAGGACTTGATGTAATTATTCTTGTAAATATATTTTTTGCTTTTATACCCAGACCAAACATAGGGAACTTACTGTCGTTGCTAAGTGTCGTAAGCGAATCGAATAGGAGCTGGTTGTTTACTACATAATGCTCCTCCTTACCATCCCTTAGTATACGTACTGATCTTGCATTAGAACTTGACACCTTCTGAACTGATGGCAGGTTGGTCACAGGATCAATCATCCCAGAAGCTTTATCCATTACTACTTTGGCAGAGTGGTTCTTTATTGAAGCATCAATTATGTGCAACCAGTTATGCAACAAGTTATTCATTGGGTCTGTGATACCCTTCTCAGAGCCATGTAACTCATACACACCCTTCTGGTTAACTAGTGAGTTGTAGTTAGCAGCACCTTTGAATTGATTGTCACCAACCTGTGTTTCAAAGTGTCTATAGAAGGGGACATAGAAGGCTGTCTGCCACTGCTTAGCATACTTAGGATCGAACAAGCCCATATCTATGCCAAGCTTAACCATTGAATCATTCAAGGCAGCTATATCATTTGATACCCTGTTGTAAATTTGTTGGCGGGAAGCTTGCACACCAGTAGTTGCATCCTTCATGGTTCCAGTATTAAGTGTAACCCCATCTCTTATCTGGGCATCGGAGAAGTACTGTTCTTTAGTGGGATCTTCTGCTTTTAAAATTGCAGCACGTTTAGCTGCCATCCATGCAAAGAATTTCTTCCTCTCAGTTTCAGTACCCAGTGGTTTAATTG
>VTLG01011625.1_pt1 | contig 16733 bp, 20 predicted proteins | sample 4694571 | NCBI WGS metagenome assembly VTLG01 (sample SAMN12604809, study PRJNA352737) | marine metagenome | biome: ENVO:00000447; feature: ENVO:00000209|ENVO:00000569|ENVO:01000036; material: ENVO:00002151; isolation source: viral sequences binned using virsorter ...
TACTACGCAGAGCTTCTAATCCGCCTGAAAGAGCTTGTTCACCTCTTTTTCTTTGCTCATCATCTACCCATCCATGTTGGGCACCTGTTTGATATTGACCTAGCAGATTAGATCTCTCAGCAACATCTTGTCCTATAACAGAGCCACGCTCTCTCTGCATTTGTCCAAATGTTGCATCCTCTCTAGCTTCAGACCTTCTTTGTGCTCTATCAGACTTAGCTCTAGCTCTATCTTTATCTTTACTACCCATCTTCAACTCCTTTATAGAGTAAAGTTCCCACGGCCCTTACAAAGCCAAAATGCTTAGATAGGAGTTGTTCATAATTATCTTCATGAACAAATCCGTACATACCATCATGATGAAGGGATTTAGTAAAAACTTCCCCAAAGGTGACGAGTTCTTTAAGAGCTTGACATTTTAATCTTGAACTTTTATCCTTATCTAGTACTAAACTTATCTCTGGTATATGCCTAAGTATACCCCCGCCTACAACTTCCCCATCTACCTCTACCATTGTAATACTCTTGGCATGAGTAAGATCAGGAAAGGAAAAATCGTAGTGCTTCTTCTGTAAATCCTGAAGAAGTTTTAGATCTTTGCCGGTAAATGGTCTAAGCATCATTCCTCGTTTAGTTATACTCGACAACCTGAAACGGCAGTTGGCAGTCATCAACAGAAGAATTACGTGATGCAGTTATAGTTGTCGAGTTGGTAAACACAAGCATAGTATTCCACGCTCTCTCGTCGGCTCCGGTAGCATGATTAAATCTACTACCACCCCAAATCAGAACGGACTTATCCACATCTACGGCAGTAATAGTTGCCGTGGCAGAAGTACCAGACATAGCTATTACACCGCGCTGGATACTCTTGATAACACTTTGACCAAAAGCCATTAGTAGATCCCCCACTCTCCATCATTGTCGTTATAGATAAGTATTACTGACTCGTATTGAGAAGTGAGCGCAATCGATGACACACCATTAATGTTTTTGCCATTTCCCGCAATTGTTACATCGTTAGCCCCAGCATTAACACGACGAACAAAATACACTTGACCATCAGTTGGAGAGGAAATTAGAGTTATATCAAATGCTCCACCAACAGCATCCGCCGTAACATTACAATCTGTAGCCAGCATTGTATATCCAGTAGTCTTGTCTTTTGTCTCAACAATCTTGTGTGTTGAGCCACTACCTAGTCTGGCTGCTGCTACTGTACCGGAGGATATGTTTGACCCATTTAGGGTTGTTAGATTCGCTCCGCTAAGATCTGCAAAATATGTAGAGCTTATAGCAGTAATCTTTCCCGCGGTATTAACTAGAGCAACTGTGCCTGTACCCGCCGTAATTCCTCCACCTACTGTAAAAGCAGTTGCTGAAGTATTAGTAGTGGAGATAACACCAGAAGCTGTAATATTAGTAGGAGTAGCTATTGTTCCGGCACATACAAGACTCCCAAATGTACCTGAGCCAGAAGCAGAAACAGAAGTTATTCTATCACTTCCTGACCCTGTTCCTACAGTACCCCCGGTAATAGCTACAGCATTAGCAGCTTGGGTACCCATAGTACCTATACCTAGTGCAGTCCTAGCAGTACCAGCATCAGTTCCGCCAGTACCACCTCCTGCTAAAGTTAAGGCATGGGCAACCCAGGTAGTACCAGAATCTGGATACTCTTCAAGATGTCCTGTAGTAGCTGTATCCCTAACCCACCGCATAAAACCAGGACTAGGGTTACTAGGAGCATCATGAAACATCTCTGCAACTGCTAGGTTACGAGCCTTGAGATCTCCTAATACATCTGCATAGGCAGTAGAATTATTAGGATTACTATCAGCGAAATCGCCCGTAGTAGGCATACTATTCCTCTTTACTTACAAGCTCATTAGCAGAAGTTAAATTATCTATAACTTCCTGCTTTTCATTCAGTGCTGCTTCTAACAGTACAACTCTCTTCTGCAAATTAAGGATACTAATATCCCTATCTCCCAACATCATCTGGATATCTGTCAAACTAAGCGTGCTCGCATCTTGCCTGGATTCTTGCTCGGATGTCATCCTGATCTCCAATACTCATTGAATTAAATTTGTCCATGAGAATCTGAGAGTCTTCAGCTTTCATGGCAGCTATACGATTTTCCAAGGCCGAAGTAAATAAAACTGATAACCTAGTAATACCTCTTCCCTGCTCCCAACCAGCAACCTTAACTTCCTCATCTGTGAGGGCGCAGGTAAGAGTAGAACCTGATAAAGTAACAATCATGTCTTACCTCTAGCAATCCAGTAAATATTATTAGTTGCTCTACTACCAGCAGTATCAAAAACTAGAACCTTAAAGCTAGTAGGATTAGGAGCATCTGTAAAATCAATAATAATACGGCGCTCGACGGTATGATTAACAGTAGCATTAATAGAGGTAATATCTTTAAATGTCTTATTAAAGCTAACTGTAGTACCGCCACTATCACCGGACTGGGCTGAAATTGTACCACTATCTGTTGTTCTTTTCGTCTCTAAAACACCACGAAGATTAAAAAGTCTTACCAGAGATCTATTATTAGATGCAGTAAAAGTTAAAGTTACTTTAACATATCTTACTGAAGCCGCGAAATATGATGTTCCAACAGATGCCGCAGTATATGTAATATTATCATCGGAGACTTGAATCTGTGTTCCTACAATAACATTATTAGCTGCTATAAGTAGTTCATAGGAATAGTCAGCAGTTACCAGCATATCAGTAACTACTGAACCAAAATCAAATGTCTTTACATAAGTAGCACCGCCAGCTACATCTGCCGGCTCAATCCAGCTTGTAAATGACCCATCTATAAAACCTTGAATATTAGCTTTAGAGTTTGTTGTATAATGTTGTGTCCAAGTTTCTGCTACTATAGGAGCTAATAACTTATCACCATCTACAGCAACTTTTGTTCTAGTCCCATCAAGATTAGTATCAAATAATTCGTCTTCAAGTTCATAGTCTGGAGGCTCGGCAACTAAAACTGAAGTAGTGGTAGATAGCCCCGCATTCCCATAAATATCATAGGGTGTTACTTTATAGGTATACGTTCCTGCTGCCGATTCAAAGGTAGTTGTAAATGTTCCAGTAATCCTACCTATCTCTGTTATTCCTCTTTCAACCTTATAATAATCTATATCGAAGAATCCAGTAGATGCCGTCCAATAAAGCAAAACATTATTATCTATAACCGACGGAGTAAGTGTTATCGCTGTAGGTGCAGTTACACTAACAGAAATAGCAAGTGCATTATCTGATTCTGTTCCTGATGAATTTACAGACTTTAAAGTATAAGCAGTAGTTCCTACAGTTATAGGTTCTAGAACAACTCTTGTAGAAGCAGTTTTTAGTATCTTATCTGCTGTAGCGTAATCTGCTCCCTGTCTTAAATCAAAGTATTGAATGTTACTAGGATCAGGATTAATCCACTCGATAATTAAATTCTTCCCCCCTGAATAAGAATAAGTTGTAACATCCGCAGGAGTTATAGCTGTACCTACAGCATCAACTAAAGTAGATACGGGAAGAGGATTAGCAATAGCATCTACTTCACTAGCAAGCTCAGCTAAACAAGTAGCTATCATATTCCCAACGGGGTCAGGTCTTGATATCCTAACTCCTGTAATGGGATCGGTAAGTTCCTGTCTGGTATTACGTATAGAACTAGCCAGGGCCAGGATCTTTGTTTTATTGATAGCCATTAGGTTATAGCTGGTCCCCATTTAAGGGCAGCTTGAACTGTTATTTGAGTTAGAGTAAAAGATTCATTAATGGCATCTGTTTGTAATTTAAATGATAATGCTTCAGAATCAACTCCCACATGAACTGAAATTGATTTGCCAGGACTACTAGCTAATGCTACAGAAGCTAGTGTTCCTAGAGCAGAAGCATCATATCCTAATGTAGTAATATCTAAATTCCCCGTCCCTTTAACTCTTGCTATGAACCTTTCAAAATGGCAAGTTTCATTTCCTTCTCGTAGTCTACAAAGCCACGTTTGAATACGAGGAGTAGGTATTGCTGTACTATTATCATTAGTAGCAGCGCTACTTATTCGATATATATTATTATCCGCAGAACCCCAATGTAATACTGGAAAACTATTGGAGTCAAATCGTACCAGTATAGAAGTAGGGTCCATGTTAGATGGAAAAGTCCATACTGTCCATCTAACCTTAAAGGGTTCTAGAGATCTAGAATAATCCCCAACTAATATATGACTATTAGCAGTGGCAGAATCCAAGGGGACCGCAATATAAATCTTCTTACTAATAGAATCAATAACTACTTGAACCTTATCAAAATGTGCAGGGTTAATTCTTTTCCAAAGACTTTCTATTTTATACGTTAATTCTCTTTCAGCAAAAATTCCATTAAATAAAGACAGCCCCTGCTTTGTAGCAATAAGAACATAATCTAAATTTGTTCCTTGGGTATCCAAAACCGTTCCAACACCAAAAGCTCCAGTACCAGCACCCTTATCTATGCTTATCCATGTCCAAGTGCCAGGATCACCTCCATTATCGGACACTGCATAGAGTCTATTAGATTTACTGAGATAAAGAATTTCTCTAAATTCAAAGGCATTACGTATAGAATCGGACTCTTCAGGAGCTATCTTAATAAAACCAGAAATTGCATCGAAAGATTCCGGCTCGTTAATCTTAGAGATTCTTATATAATTCTCCCCGCCATCCTCTCCCATAGTGATCATACGACCACTAAAAGATACCAGATTTACAGCCGCCGGAATTTCATCTACTTGGTTAAATAGGTAATCTGCCCTATCTATTAGGGCTACGTCATAAAAGTCAATAGTGAGAGTAGTACTTGTGTTATTAGCAATAGTCCCATTAGGAACAAAATAATAACTGTAACCATCTTGATTCCCAGTATCAGAAGCTGTCGCAATAGATTTGGTAGCAATAAGATGTCTTTTTGTAACAACTCCCGAGGCTCCTGTTGGGATATCTGAGAGATCAACTTTCTTGGTCCCATCACTCGTAAACTTGGCAAAAGTATCAGGACCAGGTATTGTGTAATATCCCGAAGCAGTCTCATATACCACAGCATAGTAATGAACCCCGGTTTCTATAACTCCACTAGTACTGCTCTCGGCAGCAACCATAAGACCGGAAGGTTTAACTCCTGCTGCTTTTCTAGCTACCCCTGAACCATTATAAACATAAACAAATTCGCTGGCTTGCCCCTCAATCCTATTATGAGGAGTAATATAAGCCCTATCAAAAAAGACACACATCGAGAAATCGGTCATCCCACTAATAGTCAAGATAGCAGATGACATATCAGTAGAATCATAAATAGAAGTTCCACTTAATACAAGAAGGCGGCTAGCCTGTCCCTGCATCTTAAACTCGTGGATCCTAGTTATTGCTGAAGCATGAGTTATATCTACAGCAGAACCGTCTCGCGTAGTTATATCATCCCCATCCCAAGTAGTATTGAGACAGTCTATGAAATGATCCTTTGGAACCGTGTCATCCTGACCACGGTCCCAAAGTCCATTAAAACGAGAGATATTAATATCTCTATAAGGAGGCATTTACGACCTATTAGACCAAGCAGCTACGTGCTTGATGTTTAGAGTTTTGGTAGCCGTAGTAGTACTACGAACTAGCAATACAGGTGTAACTTCCTCATCTACATCCAAAGCAATGCTAATCTCAGAACCTACCTGAGCTTTATCTACAAAGAATCTAGCATCGCCATCACTAGCAATTTCTACTCTAAACCTCTGATAAGTCCCCGCAGCCACGGTTGTTGATAGGTCAACTCCAGTAGCACTAGTAGCAATGCTAGCAGCTGCATTACTCTTATTATGAGCCGCAAAAAGGCCATCAGCATCAGTTAGCCCTGCATCCATTAGTACACCACATAAATCATCTTGTACTAGAGTAAGAGTAGTAGAGCTGCCTGTTACTGGCGGGTCTAGAGCATCTGCGGCGGTCCCTAGAAAACCTACAAAGAAACTCATAGCAGTAATAGCAGCTGGAGTCATTTGGGTATCAATAACTAGAGTCCCATGAGTATCTGGCTGCCAAGCTACAGTAGAACTACCAATACCAATAGCAGCTATATGAGCTGCTTCATTAGTAGTAGTAAGCTGCCCTACCTGAGAACCCTCAACTGTAGTTCCTTGGATACAACCAGAATCTGTCTCGGCAATACCCTGACCAAATACCCTAGCATTAGCGCCGTTAGCACTAGCAGTAGTATCAGCAATAGCTTTTACTGAACCGCCCCTGAAATCCTCACGGAAACCAATAAGGTTTGGCTGATCAAAAGACTGGGGAGTCCAGTAAGGAGAAGCCTTAGTACCTTCATTTGTATAAACAATTCCAGTACTTACATTAGTGTAGGTAGAAAATGCACCTACAATCTGTGCCCCTGTACCATCTGTACCACTAGTAGGACTACCTGTACCTACGGTATGAAAGATACCATTAGAAGCTCTATCTTTCAAATCCGCCCACATATTAGCAATTTTAATCATTTCATGCCCTCTCAGACACAGCAGCTAGGCTGCCAAAATAACTATCCACGAAGTGTTTTCCTGAAGGAATGTCTACGCACTCCCATACCTTGGCTAGTTCTAGTACCCCGTCTAATAAGTTCATTAAGGAAAAAGACTGCCTCAGCATCTATAGATTGGCCGAGGACGGGGTTTTGTCCATTAAACTTAGCTGCTAAAGCCGCGGATCTAGCAGCAATAAAACCTAGCCCATTAAGAATACCTAATGGACTACTAACTCCTGAGATAGCGGACAAACTTTTAAGGTAGTAAACTCTAACTTCTCTTGCTTCTGTTGCTCCTAGAAATTGTATTAGTTCTTCTCTCCATACCCAGAATCTTAAGTGACTTGTTTGTTCATCGTCAGGTTCCCAAATCTTTTGTTGCATATCTACATAGGTAGTTTCCCCTGAAGCTCTCTCTTCTAAATGTCTAGGCTCAATCATATCTGAAGGTTGATTAACACCCATAGTTAAATCGCCAGCGCCTATTGTAACAGTAGATGAGACTTCATTTAGTACAGAAATCCCATTATTGTGGAATCTCAACTGAAGTTCTCTATGTGCCCTCTTAATATAAGGTAACATAATAGCATCAGTAAACCTAGTCTTACTAGGATCATTCAGGAATACCGATGTTGCTTCAGTAATAGCATCTGACGCTAAATCAGGCATTTACTTGCTCGCAGATAATGGTTTAGGATTGGGAGTTTTAGGAACGGGAAGCCCCGCAAAATTCATTTTATCAAATTTTTCTGTATCTAAGACACAATTACAATTATAACAAACTACTGCTCTAGGGTCTACTACATGGTAACAAGCAGGACATTGCTTCTGTTCTTCAGGAATAGTATCAACCCAGGGCTTATCTAGCTCAAGAAATCTCGCTGCTGATCTCTGCAAATCAGAGATAGTTTTAAGTTGATGTGTTCTCTGCCAATCATCATCAGCTAGACGAACTAGAGCTTTAAACCAATTAATTTGATAGCCACGGAACTTCTTAATCTTATCAGCAAACTTAGTAGTTGCTTCTGCTACAGTCCAATCACCCGGCTCATAAAATAGTCCCGGCTTAGCAACTTCAGTTCTAGCAAGAACCGCCGTAGAAAAGTCTTTAATAATAGCCTCAGCTAATTCCTCAGCTATCAGAGGAACTTTCATAGACCCGCGATTAGAATCTACATAAACATAGCAATGGGCAGTCCCTACAATTAAGGTGGAAATCCCTTTCCACGGAGCAGCAGGAATCACGTAATCACTAGGATAACAAGGTTTATTCTCTCTCAACTCAAAAGGAACTTGAGAGATTATAGTAACCTTCCTCATGTCTTTCGGCATTTTTCATCTCCGGAAATAAATACAGCCGTCCCGTGACTGAATTGCGAAGCCAAATAGGGAGACTCATTTTCAAAATAATCGTAATAAAAATCCACTTCCTTTTCAAATTCTGCTTGTTCTTTTAGTGCAATATCTTTCTCAGTAAATTTATCTTTAGCTTCAAAGAGATACTTATGAACTAGAAACTTTACTGCCTTCCAGACAGGCTCCTGGTAAGTCTCATCTTTCTCAAAAATCCAGAACGGCTCATAAGAGTAGTTCTCTACTAGTTCTGAATTTTTGGTAGCATCAGTAAACTTTTCAAGAACCCACCTGTCGGGTTTAAAAGGATATTTAGAAACTTCTCTAAGCCCTTTAAAACTCCTGAGAAAAATATCTGTTCCTTTATAGTACTCGTCAAATTCTCCGAACCTTTTTTCAGTTTCACTTGTAGTCCAAGCTAACCTGAAGTTAGGATGTCCTTCTTGACTGCCGAAATATTTAACGAGTTTCTCGTTAATATCTTGTACGTATGTAGGTAACATTTTAAATTTCGGAGGGAGTATCCCCACTGGGAATAAGAGATACTCCCTCCACTCCTCTAGTAACCCGAAGGAACAGATAGATCAGAGATATAACTGCATCCCGCCGGATTATCTACGAAGAAATTAAACGAAGCTACGAGATAGTACAACCAAGCGGCAGCCACGCCACCATCTGTGCTACGAGCCTCGAAGAGCTTTTTACCATGCTCTTCGCCATAGAAACCAGCGGGCCGCATTTCTGCACGCCCCCAGTTATTTTTCTTAACAAAGTCAATCCTAGTCTTATCCCAAGCAAAATGCTCGCGGACTGGACATCCAGCCATTTGCATCCCACCTGCTCCACCAAAGAATAGGTTAAGACCTTCATCCTTAGTAGTCTTCTGGATACTCTGGACCAACTGTCCTAGTTCCTCATAAGCCTGGACCTGACATGGATGCATCCAAGCCACACATTCCTCGCCACGAACCTTCATGCCGAGTCTATCACCAATCTTGTTAACTGCTAGTCTAGCAAATGGCAGAGCCAATGCAGCATTAGCAGTAACACGATTAGCCCTAATCTCAGGGAAATTAGCTCGATTCATACTGAGCCAAGTTCCAGTGCTAGCACTATCATGGTGATAGGGAACACCTAGCAGAGAAGTAGGAGGAGTAGCAGATAGGCCAGAAACAACAATCTTATCTGTTGCTGCTGAACTACTAACATTAGAAGCTAGCCTAACCTGATTATTTTCTAGGTCAATCAGGTCAATAGCCACGCCATCACCAGTGGTACGACGAGTACCTAGACCAGTGGCATAGACGTTAACATCCTGACCAAATCGCAGGAGTCTAACACCAAAGCCATCAGTAGTACAAGTGTAGGTATCTTTACTACCACCTGTAGCAACAGAGGTAATAGTACCAACTACACCATCTCCCTTAGTCATAGACAGGGAGTCAATATGACGACGAAATTCTGCCATACCCTTAGCAATGTTACGCTTAAAGACAGATAGGACAGCTTTTCGCTGGTCATTAGTAGACCATTCTACGTCTGAGTTCCATTCCACAGCAAATGAAATATCTTCAGTAGATACGGTAGCCTTCTGATAGTTTGGCCCACCACCTCTACCAAGATCTCCACCAGCCGGAGAATAATGCCGGAACTTTCCGCCGGGGCGGATTTCTAGGGGTACAACCATATCCCTAGATGATACTACGTTTACATCCCTCTTCTCAATAGATGAGAAGAAAGTATCCTCGCGCTCGAAAAGGATAGGTACTTTCTTTCGTACTTTCTCAATTTCAAGGGCAAGAACATCAGCAGCAGCCTGAGCAGCCATTTATATCCTCACTCTAAGATACGACCACATCATCAGACAAAACATCTAGATCTGACATTTCTCTAATGTCCTTAGCAGACGATACTCTTTTTCTGCGTCCACCAGAGGAAGTAGTCTTCTTTGTTGTAGACTCTTGCGAATCTTTTACATTACCTCCAAGAGCCTTATTTCTTACTTCTCCTCTAATTCTCGGTAATACTTTACTAACGCGCCTTAGCGCCGCGTCTACAATTTTAGCTAAGGTTCCTTCCGAGAACTGGTCATTAGCAGCAGTATCCCAAAGAGAGCTTTGAGAACTTTGAAACTCCCCATCTTGTTTAAGGTTGGAAAAAACCTCATCTAAAACATCTGAAGTGATGTTATCTTTTAAATAACCACTGACCTCTAATTTACTTAAAGATCTAGTGACATTTGCTTTTACAGCAGTTTCCACCCGTCCCAATACTTTCTGTTGAGCACTCTGGTACTGACCATTAAAATGGCTAGTCTTTTCCTGCTCGAAGTTCTTTTTAGCCTTCTCAAGTTTTTCTACTTCCTTGTTAGGAGTTTGAGAAATGCTAGAACCATATTGGGTATTAGGATGAATCATGCCATAAACTATCTGGGCAGCTTTCTTAACTTCATCATTATTAAGCCGCTGGCCCTCTGTGTGGAGATGGCTAACTAGATGATCAAACATGGGAGTAACAACTCTTGTATACTGATCAGCGTCAAGCTCCCTAACATTATCTAAAAAACTTCCTACGAAAGATTGAAAAGATTCTGCATTTCCTTGTTTAACTCTATTTAAAAGCTCTTTAGAAGATCCTTCTTTAAATATATCCTGCTCTACCTCTGCTAATACTTTACTTCTTTCTGCTGCTTCTTTAGCAGCTTGGACTGAAGGAAAGACATCATAGAACTCTCTAGAGCTATACCACGCTTGTTTCAAGGCCGGAAAATCCTTAAATACTTTAGGGTATTTAGCTTTCATACCCTTTAGAGGACGTTCCCCTAGTGGCCCTTCTTCTTCCTTCTCGTCTTCCCCTGCTTCCAGTACTTCCTCATCTTCAGAAAGTTCTGGTTCTTTTTCCTCTTCGTCTTCACCTTCAGTTTTAGCTTCAGGTGTAGAGGTTTCTTCACTAGGTTCCTCTATTAGAGTATCCTCAGTTTCCTCAGGCTTAATATCTTCCGACTCACTGGCAGTATCTAGTATATCAAGGTCGCCAGATAACCCCTCCGCAATAATTTCCTCAGGCATTACTTCATTCCCTCATCAGACTCAGGAGCTTCACCCTCACTAGTTCTTCCGTCCGGCCCTTGTGTTTGTGCCATTAAGTTCTCTTTATGGGCCTTACAGTGTAACAAAACATTCATATATCCTGGCGGATTAAACTTCCTCGTTTCCTGTCCTTGAGGACTTTGTAACCAAGATGTGCAAACAGCAAACTCTACAGCATCATCATCCACATCGGGGATAATAGGCAGAGAAGATGTCTGCTCATCCTTGGGGACTTCATCTAACAAAACTTCAATTTCAGCCCACTGCTTATTCCTACTATCCTCACCAGGAATGACTAGTTGTTCAATACCTAAGATAGTTTTAATTAATGTAGCATTTTGAGGGCTGTATAGTACTGCATCTATTTGTGGATTTCCCTTATCCATTAGAGACATAAGAAGATCTCTCTTCTGCATCCATGATGCTGGAAGATTATCAGATCCTTCAACTGTAACTTTACCAACCATGCCCTGTGTTTGTTCTCTAGTTACCCAAACATTTACAAAGTTATTTCCTTGTGGCTTAACAAAAGCCTCCTTCTCTTGCATCGTTTCAATATATAGAAGAACAGACTTATGTAAAACCTCAACGACAAACTCACTTAACATCTTATAATAAGTAGATAGCCTTTGTAGGGCATTAGATCTACTCATAGAATATTCAGCTGCCGTATCAGAACCTCCAACATTAGCACCACCAAATATAGAAGGAAGAGCACCAGACACAAACTGTCCCATTTCTTTAAGTGCTTCACCGAAGGAACCCACCTCTCCAGATAACATAGAAGGCTTAGTAGCATAAAAAGCATCGTTTAGCCCGCGTCCACCTAGAGGTTTGGCTGGTGTCATCTGCCCTGGAGATGCAGTCCTTCTCCCATACTGATCAAAATCTACAACATCTGGGTCAGCAAAAACTTCAGATACTCCATGATGAATAGTCTGGTCAGTTATGTTAATCAGATCATTTGTCATATCCTGAATATCTAGGAGAGCATGTCCCAAAGGATTAGAATGTAAATGATCGGATATAGGACTTTGTGTTATAGTCCAGTGATCATCAAGATCTTCTTCAATAGCTTCTACAAGATGATCAGAGATGAATGTAAATCTTCCGCCCGAGGGAAATTTATCTTTAAGCTCAGCAGAGTCACTCTTCTCTAATCCATTAAATGCCCAACTCCTAAACCAAACAATCTTAACTACAACTGTATCTTGATCCTCCCTAGAATCGTCATAGTGCTGCCTAAGATAAGCCTCGTTATTCTCATCATCAGTTTCTGAATCTTTTATCTTATCATAAAAGCCAGGAAATTCCTCTCGCATCCTAGCAGAAGAATAATCTAACCTAAGAATTAAATAGGGAGTCTCATCCTGACTCTTTACGTAAGAAGGAATCTCTACATTTCTAGGCCCAAAAGCTCTGAGAAGTACTCTACTCTTTTCCTCATCAATAATATAAGGTACTTGCTCTGTAGTAACTTCCGTAGAAACTTTTGGATTTACTACCTCCTCACATTCTGCACAGTAGGGAACAGTTAATTCTTCCTCATCACGCGGCATCTCCAAAGGAGCGCCACACTCAGGGCAAGAATAATTTTCAGTCTCTACTCTTTCCTTTCTAAATCCAGGTCTAGCAAAAGTTCCATACTTCTTATCTTTATCAGTATAATTCCAGATAGCTGCAAAATCCTGATTCCAAAGAATAAACAGTAACTTAACAAATAAAGTACCGAAGTTATTATGACTCTGGATGATATCAGAAATAATACTATAAGCCTTGGCAGTATTAACATCTTCTGCATCTTCCGCATTTTCTGGGAAGAACTGAGCATTAGGAACGCCAGAGCTTAGGGCAGCAATTATACTTTCTCCATGAGCCTTAATAATATTAGCTTGTCGAGGACTCTCATCTATCCCAGATTCTCCAGGGATCACTACTCCATTAACCGTAGAGTAAGCACCCTGGTTATCATCCCAGAAAGTATATTGTAGATCATTCCAGTAGTTATCTAAGAGCTTCCAAACTCTGGTTCGCCGGGTTCTAAATTCAGAGGATCTCTTTTCATATCTCTCTACTAAAGGATTAATTTTAGAGTATATATCCTCAAGATCCTCAGCCGCCGCACGTTTTCCTTCTGGAGTATAAGGAAATTTAGTATTTCCAACAGTAGGCATTTAGAATTGCTCGCCCTTCTTCACTTGTATATGGAAATGCTCATTAGGATTTCCCAAGCGTTCTAGAAGAACTCTAAATTTAGGAGTACCATAACCACTAAAGGAATTTAAATCTTCCTCAAGACGTTTACGAAACCTAATCTTTGAGTTCTTAGAAGGAAAATTCTTTGATCTAAGATCAATAGCTTCATCTGTATAATGCCTAGAGTTCTTACTGTGTCTTCCATCATTAATACTAGTTATTACTAGTACTGGGGGAACTCTAGTACTTAACTCGTGTGAATGCAATATAACATTAAGCATAAAAGTTAATGCCTTGTTAATTTTCTTTAACCTTACTCCCGCTTTGAACGCTATCAAGAGTCTCCTCCACCTTCTTGATCTGCTTTTCCCATTCCTTCTTAACTTCATTACCTGCTACAGACTGAGAAGCCCGCTGTAGATCAGCTTGCCTTTTTCTCCAGTCTACAATACCACCGACAGGTTTAAAGTTACTAGGGATATTAATAGCTTGGCTAGGCTGCTCATCAGACACTCTAAGTATTGCCAGAAGACGCTGATAATACTCATCCTTCTCTTCCCTAGCTAATCTAAGTTGTTCACGATAGATTTCACAACAATCACACTCAGGCCGCTGAATGCCAAATAACTTCCTGACAAGCTCTCCGATAATCATCTCCTACCTAGCCTTCTAACTCTCCGAACGGATTGGCTACGGGAGAGTCTTTGTTTATCAAGGACTTCCATCTTTCTATAGAAAGAGGTCATATCCCCTGTAGTTTCTAATTGCCTAACCGCACCAGCACGGCTAGCTAAGTCTTCAAACTTTGCCTTAGATTCCCTTATATGTCTCTGGTAAGCTCGACATAAATAACGTAGGGTATCATAGGGATCATCTCCTTTAAACTCTGCTACATCCTCTGTTTCATTCCCGTCTTTATCTTTACCATAAACACAATTAGGAATAACCTCAGCAAGCCTTTCACAGTTTTCAAAAACCTGTAGCTTAGGAATATTTACCTCTTCTTCATGAGTCTTAAACTGATCCATATATGCTGAGTAGGCTCTGATTCCCTGATCTCTTAAGACCGTGTTTGCTTTTATTTCATCATAATCTTTAAGAGGTTCTGTCCTTGGAATCTGTCTCCATCGAAGAAGTTCTTGGAGTAATACCTTACCAGAAATTCTTGACCCCGCACCCTTGTCTGCTTTTCTAGGATTAAGATCAGATGCCTGTCTAAACTGTTCTACTAAGGTATGCTCTTCTCCTCTTTCTTCAAATGCCGTAGAGTCCATAACTATATCAGCTAGGGAATCTCCTCCATTTAAATCCTTAACAGTTGCTCCCCAAATAGCTACCTTCTCTCTTTCTACTCCATATTCTCTATACACATAGAGCCTACCATCAGGACTAACCGCACCCCATAAACTATAAGCTAGCGCATCATAGCCCCAATCAACAGCAAGAATCCTAGGCCAGAAAGCAGGGATAGTAAAAGGTTTGATAATATGCTTAGCATTCTCAGGTTCCCCGTCAAGAGGTTCCCTTCTCCAGTCCTGAAATACTTGTCCTTCAAATGTCCACCAATCACCTAGTAGTTTAGCAGCTCGCTCTGCTGGAGGTAGCATCTCTAGGAACTTAATGTACCTAGGATTCTTCTCCATAAGCTCAGGATTATCATACACTGAAGCTGGTATGAATACCCTAAACTCTCCAGACTTAGAATCTTTTATTAACTTGCCACCTTCTTTACAGGGTTCAACAAATCTTCTTCTGACCCATGTATGTCCGATATTTCCAGGGTTACTTGCGGATCTGATAATTGGTGGTATACCCACGAGACTCCGCATTCTGGAGAAAAGATACCTATACATCCATTCGGTGAAACTTGTAACCTCATCTGGGGCGAAGTACTGGTACTCATCGCCATCATAGTTTCTGATATCTTTTTCATGTTGTGCATGTCCGAATCTTATATAAGAACCAAAAGCCGGCCAGTGATATCTTTTATATTTATCCTGCCATACCGCCCCCGTTTGGGGATAGAACTTATGCGCTCTAAGTATAATTTCAGACTCTAACTCAGGAAAAGTTCTCCTCATTATAAGCCCCTTGAATCCTTTATATTTATAGAACTCATAAAGGAGAGGGAGCATTACTAGAATTTCACTTTTTCCTGGTCCTGCACTTCCTCCAAAGAAAGCCTCAAATACATCTAAAGGAATCTTTAGAAACTCTTCCTGTTTAGGGAAAGGTTTCCAAGTAACATCATTCATTTCTTAACTCTACGTCGAACCGGCTTGTTGATTAAATCAAACTTCCCAACAAGCTCCGATAAAGTACCATTCATATCATGAGACTCTGTTTGTAGGTTGGTAATACTACCCTTTAAGTTATCTACTTCTACTTCTAACCTAACCCAATCAGAATGCTTTACCATCTGAGCAGCTAGAGCATTACCATTTCTCTGAGTTAGACTAAGTTTAAGAAGTTGATATAACTTGTCTATAGCAAGAAAAGCTATAGCTCCAGCTACACCTACTTCACTAGCAGTAATGGTGTCTCCAAACATTCTAGCTCCTTGAAGCTATGACATTCTGTAAAGCTACTACCGCGTCTATGACTTTTCTTGTAGCTATCTCTACTTCGTCATCGTCTAGGAGATCTCTATCTATTCCTTGTTCTGCTATGCCTAGAATACTCTTAACCATATAAACTGCGGCATCTTGTTTATATTGTCCTTTTTGTGTAATAAATCTCTCAACCCAAGTAACCGCTTCTACGATATAGGGTAGAAGTTTTGCTCCTAATGCTAACCAGCCCATGTCTCCTCCTATACTGATAGGGCATCCTGTTGTGCTTGGTAGGCAGCTTTAACCTCTGGTGTCCACGCAGCATTACAAACATCTTGGACTCTTCCATCTTCACCAGAAATATCTGTATCCTCCCAGCTACCAGATGACTTGTCGCTGGGTGCTACCACATGCCGATGAAAAGTACGAGTCAACTCCTCACCATCTTCTTTGATTATAGTTGCTGTTCTAACTTGCACCTGCCCTTTTTCAAGGACTTCAATCTTATCTGCTACAATGGTTTTTGTTATTGCCATGATATTCTCCTTAAACGAATCAATCTACCCAATAGGATGCTGTCACCGTGAGGTATGCGCCGGTATCCCAGTCGGTATAATCTTCCTGATAGTCCATCTTCAATCCCTTCTGGAAAGTAAAATGGTCCGTTCCGGTTGGAACATGTGCAGTCCGCCAGGCAGCATCCACCTCACCAGCAGGATACAGTCCGATGTACCCATTTGATGCCCCACTGTGACCCACGGCATTGCCCCCAACCGTAAACGGCAGGCCAGTTACCCTAGCTGAACCAGTCCAACTCCCCTTATCCGTCATTACTCCATACGCAGTGACTGTGACCATTCTTCCAATTTTCGTGTATACCCCGCCCATATTATGGGCGTGACTCCCGGCGGTTCCCGTACTGCCTCGCGGGACAGGAGAGAATGTGCCTTCTTCATAATCATCGAGGGCGTTCGCCGCAGC
>VTLG01001700.1_pt1 | contig 16730 bp, 19 predicted proteins | sample 4694571 | NCBI WGS metagenome assembly VTLG01 (sample SAMN12604809, study PRJNA352737) | marine metagenome | biome: ENVO:00000447; feature: ENVO:00000209|ENVO:00000569|ENVO:01000036; material: ENVO:00002151; isolation source: viral sequences binned using virsorter ...
AATTTAATTTCACTAAATTAGGAAGTTCATTTCTATTTTTCCACATTTTTTAGATAATCTCAATTTTTTGAGTAATGTTATTATTTGCATTGTACGTATCTCTAGAAGTTGCGTAACTATCGCTACTATTAGAAAGAAAATTTTCACATGATGACTCATCCTTAAAAACTAGTTCACTAGTAACTTGTAAAGTATCTATATTGGAAATTGTAGAAGAAGTAATATCACCAGAAGCTTTAGCAGTGTTAATTTTATTTTTTATATCTGTAGGCATATTATTCATATTCATATCTAAATACCAACTAATATCTGTATTTGGTCTGGTATATTTAAATATTAATTTTTTAGACATATTATTTCCTTTCTTTATATTTATTTAGGTGATATGAAAAAGAATAAACTTCAAAAAAATATTAATAGGTACTTGACAAATTAATTGAGTTAGTATAGTATGAGTAATATGTACAAATACAGTGAAGATAAAGCACTTTCAGAATTGAAAGAATATATTGATTCTACCTATGAATCACATTACAGTAAAAATAAATTTCAGGCAACTGAGTTCATCATTGATGGAGGCCACGGTGAAGGATTTTGTATTGGAAATATTTTGAAGTATGCTCAAAGGTATGGAAAAAAGAATGGCAAAGACCGAAAGGACTTGCTAAAAGTTATACACTATGGTATAATTGCACTACACATAAATGATATGGAGAATATAGATAATGAATCTAAGTGAACAAACAGTTTCTATTTTAAAGAACTTTTCATCAATAAATCAAAACCTCTTGGTAAAACAAGGTAAGATTATTAATACAATGTCAGCAATGAAAAACATTGTTGCAAAGGCTGAAGTGGAAGAAGAATTTCCAGTTGAGTTTGCAATTTATGACTTAAATGAATTTTTGTCTTGTTTATCAATTTTTGCAAAACCAGAATTAACTTTTGAAGATGGTTTTGTTATTATAAATGAAACAGGGTCAAAAGGTAAAAAACTCAAGTATTGGTTTTCAGATCCATCTGTAGTAACTTCCCCTAGTAAAGACCTTGTAATGCCTTCAGTGGATGTTACATTTCCTTTTTCTAGTGATACACTTTCTGAAATAACCAAGGCAGCAGCAGTTATTAATGCTCCAGATATGGTTTTAGATGGTGTAGAATTACGTGTTACAGATAAGAAAAACGATACTGCAAATAACTATTCAAGACAGTTAGATGTTTCTACTGTAACTTCTGCAAATAGTGTATATAAATTTTGGTTTAAGGTTGAAAACTTAAAGGTTTTGCCTGGAAATTATGATGTAGAAGTTTCTTCCAAAAAAATAAGTCACTTTGTAAATTCAGTTTTACCAATACAGTATTGGATTGCCCTAGAACCAGAATCATCTTACGGAGAATAAAATAATGAGCTCATTTTTGTGGGTAGAGGAATATCGTCCTAAAGATGTAGAGTCCTGTATACTTCCTTTGGGCCTTAAAGATACCTTTAAGGAATTTATTAAACAAGGAAATATACCAAACTTAATATTATCTGGTGGTTCTGGTGTAGGTAAAACAACCATTGCAAAAGCAATGCTTGATGAATTAGGTTGTACCTATATGATGATAAATGGTTCAGAAGAATCTGGTATTGATGTTCTTAGAACCAAAATCAAAAACTTTGCTTCTACGGTATCTCTAGAAGGTGGTCGTAAATACATTATTCTAGATGAAGCAGATTATTTAAATCCACAATCTACTCAACCAGCCTTACGTGGGTTCATGGAAGAGTTTCATAAAAATTGTGGATTTATTTTTACGTGTAACTATAAGAATCGTTTGATAGAACCTTTACACTCACGATGTAGTGTGGTAGAGTTCACGATTCCAAATTCTGAAAAACCAAAACTCGCTTCTGAATTTATGAAAAGAGTTGTGGATATTTTAGAAAAAGAAAATGTCAAATTTGATGAAAGGGTTGTTGCAGAACTTATTAATAAATTCTTTCCAGATTGGAGAAGGGTATTAAATGAATTACAAAGATATGCTCCATCTGGTACAATTGATGCTGGGATATTAGTTGATATTGCCGAAATAAATATTAAAGAGTTAATGCACTCTATGAAAAATAAGGAGTTTACTAATGTTCGGAGATGGGTTGTTGATAATCTTGACATGGATCATGTACGTCTTTATCGGCATATTTACGATAGCTTGTATACTTTTCTTGACGGTAGTTCTATACCTCATGTTGTCGTTATATTGGCTGAGTACAGTCACAAGGCAGCATTTTCCGCCGATCAAGAGATAAACCTTCTTGCTTGTTTGACAGAAATAATGGCAAGGGGAAAGTTTAAGTGACCAAAGTAATAGATGTATATGATGATGTTTTAGAAGAACATAATGCTATTTTGGTTGATGATTGTGTTAAACAAATATCTTGGAAATATGATTATCACTCCGATAATAAAAAAGTAAATAAACATTGGCACGTTTTATGTGGCCACAACAAAAAAGAATGTGAAGATTCTGGATTTGATTGGGCTCATAATATGTTTGAAATGTTTAGTCATACATTAGGATTTAATGAAAAATATTCTATAGAAGATTATGTGAGAATTTATTGCAATGCTCATACACACGGTATAGAACCTCATTTACATAAAGATGATGGTGATTTTACTATGATATTCTATCCTAGAATGTATTGGAATACAGATGAATGGGGTGGTGGTACATTAATTGATGGCCAACTAGTTCCATATAAGAGTAATAGGTTGGTAGTATTTGATGCATATCTAGAACATAAAGCTATGTCAGTTTCTAGAGAGTGTTATGAACTTAGAACTTGTGTAGTTTTTAAATGTAATGTAAAAGGAGCCAATCGTGAGCGACTTGATTTCTACAAAGTATGAGTTAAAAGTTCCTAATGGAACATATAAATCCGATAATTTATTTTGGTTATTTGTAGCTGTATTTCGTCATAGATTCCACCATTTAATTAAAGATAGGAAATGGATGGACTAATGTTAGTCCAAACTCTTTTTGGTCTTGAAGAAATAGAAGAAACTAAACAATGTATAAAATGTTTAGAAGTAAAACCTTTTGCAGAATTTCAAGCTAGATCTTATAATAGACAAGGAACTCCTTCTGAAATACGAAATGATTGCAAAAAATGTCAAAGAAAAGAAAGTAAAGTAGTTCAAAAATTAAAGAAATATCATTCTGTACCATCAGAAGATAAAGAATGTATTGGTTGTGGTGAAAAGGAAAAAGATAAACGGATGAGAATTAATCCTAGAAGAAAAACTTTATGGACTGCTGATCATGATCATAAAACTGGTAAATTTCGTGGCTATTTGTGTGATTATTGTAATACTATATTAGCAAGAGCTAATGATGATTCAGAAACACTAATAAGACTTGCAAAATATTTAGAGAAACATAAAAAATGTATGAATTAAAAGATTATCTTAATTCCATTAATTATTCAAAAAAACCTATAATGGATACCGAAGATGAACAGTGGGAAAAGAAATATCCTGCTTTTATCGTAAATAAATGTATTGCTCCATTTCCAGATACTATTCAATTAGTTAATGAAATGAATATAAACCACCACCTAGATAAGAAACTCCAGTTTGATTTTTTACTAAATAGTATTAGACCAAGAAAGAGATATACTCCTTGGATGAAGGCGAAGAAATTAAAGAATCTTGAGTATGTTAAAGAGTTTTATGGATATAATAATGCAAAAGCAAAGGTGGCTCTTAGTATACTAACCGATGATCAAATTTCTGCCATAAAACAAAAAATGAATAAAGGTGGAAGAAATGGAAGAAGTTAATTGGACACAGGAGCAAATGTTAGAGGTCGGGCTCAAGGAGCCCGATGATTTTCTAAAGGTACGTGAGACACTATCACGTATTGGTGTAGCTTCAAGAAAAGAAAGAAAATTATATCAATCCTGCCATATACTACATAAGCAGGGAAAATATTTTATTGTGCATTTTAAAGAGTTATTTGCTCTTGATGGTAAGAAAACAAATTTATCAGAAAATGATATTGCACGTAGAAATACAATTGCTAAATTACTTAGTGATTGGGGTTTAATTATTGTTAAAGAAGAACCTAGTTTAGTGGCTCCATTAAGCCAAATAAAAATTTTAACCTTTCAAGAAAAGGATGAATGGGAGTTAGAAACCAAATATAATATTGGTAAAAAGAAAGAGGCCTAATGGAAAAGTTTAAGTCCTTTATTACGGAAGAAGTAAAAGATAAAATAACTGTTCTCATTTTAACAAGCTCTAAATCTAAAAAACCAGAACTTGTTACAGGAATGATATTGGAAGAATGTGGTAAATTAGGCCTGCCCTGTTACCCTATTGTTGTGTCTGAAGCATGGATTGCTGATAACGATATTGAAAAGGGTACGGTAAAAATAAAAAATTATGATGGTAATGAAAAAGACATTGATATTACAGCTTCTGAAACTGTAGTATTTGTTCGTGCTGGTAGTTTAGAAACAGAAATTGGACTTGCACTTTTAGGAACACTACAAAATGCTGGATGTTTCATGATTAATGATCGTGATGGAATGTTAACTTGTGATAATAAAATGTCAGCTTATACAGCATTTGAACGTAATGGTGTTAATACTCCACGAACATCATTAGTGAATAATGTTAAAAGTGTTGAAGATGCACATAAACGTATTGGTGGTAGATTTCCAGTAATTATTAAAACAGTAACAGGAACACAAGGTATTGGTATATCTAAAGTTAATGATATGGAATCTATGGTATCTGTTATTCAATCTCTTTGGAAATATAATGCATCACTTATTATTCAAGAATTTTTAAAGATGGATTTTGATGTTAGAACAATAGTTATAAATGGTCGTATTTGTGCATCAACAAAGAGAATAAAACCTCCAAAAGATTTTCGTTCTAATAGACATAGAGGTGCTAAAACAGAACCATATAAATTGAGTGAAGAAGAAATAAAAGTTTTATTGTCAGCTGCTAGAGCTACTGGTGCTTATATGGTTGGAGTAGACCATGCTGTTGTAGGTAATAACATTTATGTTTTGGAGTGTAATGGTTCGCCAGGATTACGTTCTAATTTTCAAAGTTATGATATTACACAAATACCACAAGTTCCTTCAAAAGAAGAAAAGGTTGTTAAATTCATTTTACAATATTTACAAAATCCAGTTCATCGTAAACATAAATTTAATTTAGAAGCTGGGTATCATGAAACATTAGATATTGAAGGATACGGGCCCATTCGTGCAAAATTTGATACTGGTAATGGTACAAAAGCATCTATGTTTGTTGTAGATAAAATGGATGTTTCTGGTAAAAATGTTAAGTGGGAAAAGGATGGTAAAAAATTTAATAGTAAAATTATTGGTGTTTCCCATCCACAACACGTAGATAAAATTGATGAACGTCCTATAGTAACTGTTAATATTAAGTTTAATAATATGAAATATATGGATGTACCGATTGGTCTTACAACAAAAGATTCGGCTAGTACATTTCTTATTAATAGAGACTTGTTAACTAGATTTAGGGTTTCTGTCAATCCAAATAGAAAATTTGTTTTATCTAGTTGGAGTCCTAAAGGTGATATGACAGATAGTACTTGACTTTTATTATATAATGTGATATAAACATAATATGAACTTTTATACAAATGTGCTCCAATGGGGCAATCAACTCTTTATACGAGAAGTAAGAAACGGACAACGTATTAACCGAAAGGTTAGATATGAGCCGACATTATTTGTTCCTACTGCTCAAGAATCTCCATATAAAACATTAAATGGTGAAAATGTAGCACCTAGAAGTTTTCATTCTATAAAAGATGCAAAAGAGTTTATAGAAAGTAGAAAAAACCAGCCTGAATTGGTATATGGTAATAATCAATATGCCTATAATTATATTTCAGATAACAATTCTGGAGTAGTTGAATGGGATATGGAAAAACTTTTAATAGTTACTCTTGATATAGAAGTTGAATGTGAAAATGGTTTTCCTGCTGTTCGTACAGCTATAGAACCAATGCTATCTATTACAATTAAAAATCATCAAAATAAAAAGATTATTGTTTGGGGATTAAACCCATTTAAAACTGATCGGAAAGATGTTGATTATAGATTGTGTAAAAATGAAGAAGATTTACTTGGACAGTTTCTAAAAGATTGGGAGTTATATTGTCCAGACATTATTACAGGTTGGAACACAGAATTTTTTGATATTCCATATCTCGTTAATCGTATTAAAAAGGTTTTAGGAGAAGATCAACTTAAACGTCTTTCACCTTGGAAAAGTGTACAACAACGAGAAGTTTATCAAATGGGCCGAAACCACCAAATTTATAATATACAAGGTATTTCTGCTTTAGATTATTTTGATTTGTATCGTAAGTTTACATACACAGCACAAGAATCTTACAGATTAGATCATATTGCAAAAGTTGAACTTGGAGAACAAAAAGATGGAAACCCTTTTGATACTTTCCGTGAATGGTATACTAACGATTATCAATCTTTCATTGAATATAACATCAACGATGTTGAACTTGTTGATAAATTAGAAGATAAGATGAAGTTGATTGAATTGTGTCTTACAATGGCGTATGATGCAAAAGTCAACTTTGTTGATGTTCTTGGTACTGTTCGGTATTGGGATGTTTTAATATATAATTATCTTAGGAGTAAAAACATTGTTATTCCTCAAAAACAAACAGCAGATAAATCTGCTCAGTATGAGGGAGCATATGTAAAAGATCCTATTGTTGGTATGCATAAGTGGGTAATGTCATTTGACTTAAATAGTCTTTATCCACATTTAATTATGCAATACAATATTTCACCAGAGACTCTTATTCCTTCTGATAAAGAAGCACCAGAAAAAATGGTAGATAAGATTCTTGAAGGTAAAATTAAAAACGATACAAAGTATTGTATGGCCCCAAATGGTGCATTTTTTAGGAAGGATAAAAGGGGGTTTTTACCAGAACTTATGGAGACAATTTACAATGACAGGGTTAAATATAAAACGCTATTATTGGAAGCTAAACAAAAATTTGAAGATACTAAAGACGTTAGTATTCTCAAAGACATCTCACGTTATAACAACATCCAAATGGCGAAGAAGATTTCACTCAATTCAGCGTATGGTGCTATTGGGAATAATTGGTTTAGGTATTTTGATCTTAGAAATGCTGAAGCTATTACAACAAGTGGCCAGTTATCTATACGATGGATTGAAAAGGCCCTTAATGCCTATCTTAACAAAATTATGGAAACAGATAATGAAGATTATGTTATTGCTTCAGACACGGATTCAGTTTACATTACGTTTGAGAAACTTGTTAGCTTGGTCTTTAAGGAAGGAACGTCAAATGAAGCAATCGTCAATTTCTTGGACAAAATTGCAAAAGAGAAGCTTGAACCTTTTATTAATAAAAGTTATAAACTTCTCGCTGAACAAATGAATGCTTATGACCAGAAGATGTTTATGGCTCGTGAAGTTATTGCCGATAGAGGGATTTGGACTGCTAAGAAAAGATATGTTTTAAATTGCTGGGATATTGAGGGTGTAAGATATAAAGAACCAAAATTAAAAATAATGGGTATTGAAGCTGTTAAAAGTTCTACTCCTGCTCCTTGTAGAGAAAAGATTAGAGATGCAATGAATATTATTATGAATGGTAATGAGAAAGAATTGAATACATTCATACAAGAGTTTAGAGAAGAATTTATGACTTTAGAACCAGAAGATATTGCATATCCTAGAAGTTGTAACGGTGTTATGAAATGGGAAGGTTCACACGAACTTTGGAAGAAGGGCGCTCCAATTCATGTCAAAGGCGCCTTGTTATACAATTATTTAATTAAGAAAGAAAAGTTGCAGAATAAATATGTTAATATACAAGAAGGTGATAAAGTAAAATTTTTACATATGAAACAACCAAATCCCTTTCATGCAACTGCATTTAGTTTTCCAGCAAAATTTCCAAAGGAACTTGACATTAGAACCAAAATAGATTATGATGTTCAATTTGAAAAGAGTTTCGTTGAACCTTTGAAATTTATAACAGAAAAAATGAATTGGTTGATTGACTCAAGTTATGGAGCTCAAGGTAGTTTAGAGGATTTCTTTTAATGATTTGTTTATATGATTTATTAAAAAATAGCGTTGACCATACAGGGTTGCCTGTAATGAATAGTTCACAGTTTATTGCAACTACTGAAAAATATGGCAAAGAAGAATTTAGGAAAGTCCTTGCAGAATTTATAACTAAAGAAAAACCACCATATCCTCTTAAAAAATTCAATCAAGAAAAAGTTGTTCAGAATTTTCGCAAATTACAAAAAGCAGACTATACAAATTATATTGACAAGTCTGGTAAAGAAGTTTTAGAAAAATATGATGATTATTCTTATCCCTATAGTAAATATGGATTAGGGGTTATTGATGCACCTTCCACATTTAATTATGTAAGTGATTCTTTTATGAATGATTTACGTATGGCTTGTGGTTCTTATGGTTTTAAATCTCCTATTGAAAGATGGAACGATGGTGATAATATATGGGGTGCATTTGGGCCAATATGGAGAGGTGTTAATGATAGCAAATCTTTAATACCAGAAACTTATACTATGGCATTTAGATTAGGAACATATATTGCTACACAGTTTAAACCTATTGTTGCAAAAGCCTTCTATGAAATGTGTGATGCAAAAACTGTATTAGATACATCTATGGGTTGGGGTGATAGACTTACTGCATTTTATGCTTCAAATGCAACACATTATATTGGTTGTGATCCAAATCCAAATACATTTAAACGATATAAGAAAATGATAGAGTTTTATGATAAACTTACTGGTGGTAAAAAAACAGTACAAATGTATAGGTGTGGTGCAGAAGATTTGCCTTGGGATAAGATTAAAAATGTAGATTGTGCTTTTACAAGTCCACCATATTTTTCTACAGAAAGATATAATGAAGGTGGAGAACACGAAGAAGATCAATCTTGGTCAAGATATGATACTTATGAGAAGTGGAGAGATAACTTTTATTTACCAGTTTCACAAAAGAGTTTTGAATCTTTAAGTGATAGGGGGTTTTTAATGGTTAATATTTTAGACCCAAAAGTTAAAGGTAAAAGATATCATTCTGGTGATGATTTAGTAAATTCCTTAAAGGAACATTTTATAGGCCAAATAGGTATGAGAATAATGCAAAGACCTCAAGGTAAAGCAGTATTTTCTGATGATGAAGGTAAGTTTGATAAACAAAAATTAAATGAATTTATGAATAAAATTTATATAGAAAATGTATGGTGTTTTGGTAAAGATAAAAATTTTGATTTGTTTAGACACACTAAAACTGGAACATTAGAGGAATTTTTTGCATGATATATGAAGAAGATTGTCGTACTACATTAGAAAGAAATATAGATTATGATTATGTATTGACTTCACCACCAGATTATGCAGAATTAGAGATTGACCCTAAGACAAATGAATGGGATTTATTTTTAAATGATTGGATGAGTCTACTATTTCCAAAAAAGAATTTAGTTACTATATGTACAACGGATAGAAAAGCTGATGGAAAAATTTATCCTAAACATATAAAAATTATAGATGTTATGGAACAGAATGGATGGTTTCTAAAATCTAAAAAAATATGGGTTAAATCATATAAAGTAAATATGTTTAGAATGAATTATATGAATTTACTTACTTTTGCCAAAAAACCTTTTAAAGTAAAAAACCCTCATGATCCAGATGTTATATACGATGATAAATCTACAGTTATAAAAGGATTTAAATTTGGTATGTCTTTAGAGGTTTGTAAGAAATTAATATTAAACCATACAGAAGAAGGGGATATAGTATATGACCCATTCATGGGAAGTGGAACTACAGCTATAGCAAGTTTTGATACAAATAGAAAATGTTTTGGTAGTGAAATAAATCCAGAATATATTACAATAGTAGAAGAAAGAATAGGACTAGGAGAATTTATAAATGACTAATTTTGATCGTGTACATGAATTTATGCAAACATTTAATCAAGAAATAAAAACGAAGGCTGAGTGGCCAGATGAAAAAATATGTGACCTTAGAGTAGATTTAATTGCAGAGGAACTTGACGAATTGAAAGATGCTATATATAATAAGGATGGTACTTTGGTTGATGTTGCTGATGCACTTACTGACCTACTTGTTGTTGTATATGGTGCTGGTCATGCATTTGGTATAGACCTAAATGAATGTTTTAAGGAAGTACATCGTAGTAATATGAGTAAGTTGGGTGAAGATGGAAAACCAATTTATAGAGAAGATGGTAAAGTTTTAAAAGGCCCTAATTATAGTGAGCCTGATTTGAAGGGGATTGTGAATGAGTGATTTTTTAAAACAAATAATTAAAGAAACAGGAAATGAATTTGCTTCTATTGTAGAAGATGGAGTAGAGGCTGGTGATGTAGAGGACTTTATAGATACAGGTTCTTATATTCTAAATGGACTATTATCTGGTTCTATATATAAAGGATTGCCTGCAAATAAGATTACAGCATTTGCTGGTGAATCTGCTACAGGTAAAACTTTTTTTGTGATGGGGATTTGTAAGAATTTTCTAGATTCAAATCCAGATGCTGGTGTTATCTATTTTGAATCAGAAAGTGCAATTACAAAACAGATGGTAGTTGATAGAGGAATTGATCCTAAAAGAATGGTTATTATGCCAGTAACTACTGTACAGGAATTTCGTACACAATCATTGAAAGTTCTAGATTCTTATCTAGCACAAAATGAAGCAGATCGTAAACCTCTTTTTCTCTGTTTAGATTCTCTTGGGATGTTATCAACTACTAAAGAAGTGGAAGATACAGCTGATGGTAAAGAGACTAGAGATATGACAAGAGCTCAAGTTTTAAAAGCTGCATTTAGAGTTTTAACATTAAAACTAGGAAGGGCAAAGGTGCCAATGGTCGTAACTAATCATACTTACGATGTTGTTGGTAGTATGTTCCCCACAAAAGAAATGGGTGGTGGCTCTGGACTTAAATATGCTGCTTCGTCTATTATTTACTTATCTAAGAAAAAAGAAAAAGATGGAACTGAGGTAATTGGTAATATCGTGCATTGTAAAAACCATAAATCTCGTTTGACAGTAGAGAATAAAATGGTAGATGTTAAAATTACATATGATAAAGGTCTTGACAAATATTATGGACTTTTAGAACTTGCTGAAAAACACGGTATATTTAAAAAAGTTTCTACACGGATTGAATTACCAGATGGTACTAAACAATTTGGTAAAACAATTTTGAATGATCCAGAAACTTATTTTACTGATGAAATTATGGCACAGTTAGAGGATTGTGCTGGTATAGAGTTTAAATATGGGTGAATCTCAATTTATAAAAGTATATTCTGAGGTTTTAGAAAAATCATTATGTAATGATATTATCAATCTTTATGAAAAATTGTGGAAAGAGCAAACAGACTATATTAAACAAATGAGTTTGTGTTATGATACAAAAGGAAATAAAACTTGTGGAGCTTGTGATTGTCAAAGATTGGACATAATGCAACACGAAGAATTTCAACCTATCATAAACAATGTAGTAAATTATTTACAACAACTCATAAATTTTTATAAAGAAGATTGTAATATACATTCAGCACAATGGCCTGAAAAGTTTGGATTTGAACATATAAGAGTAAAGAGATATATGCCAGATGGTATACAACAGCATGATGCACACGTTGATGTAGAAAATAAAGGTTCAGCTAAAAGATTTCTTTCAATTATATGTTATTTAAATGATGACTTTGAAGGTGGAGAAACATCCTTTCCACATTTCAATACTAGAACTAAAGTTGGAACTGGAACTGTATTATTATTTCCTTGTTCATGGAGCTATCTACATAAAGGTAATCCTATTTCTAGTGGTAATCCAAAGTATGTTTTGGGCACATTTTTGAATTATGTTGATAGTCAAAAATTAAATAGAATTGGAGATAAAACTTTGGGTTCTGAGGGAATTTAATGTCTGAAATTTTTAGTATACCAAATAGTAATGTTGGTTATCAATATATTTATAGAGAGAATGACAAACATAGTTGTATAGGCATCAAAGGTGGAGAGTTTGAAGGTGTTGTTTATAAATATGGTAAAGTCACATTATCTGAAAAAGAAAATCCAGATGGAACATTGCCTTTTCAGTTTGAGTATGATATAGTAGATAATAACGGAATCAAAAGAGAAAATTTTTCTGATGAGTTTTTTACTCTTATTGGAGATATTTTAGTAGATATAATTGAAAGGGAAGATTTTGTTGGAAAACCAAACGATTGAGAGAACAACATTAAGTCAATTAGTCTGTAATGAAGAATATACTCGTAAAGTTTTACCTTTTTTAAAAGGTGAATATTTTTCTGATAAAATTGAAAGAACAATTTTTGAAGAAATTCAAACATTTGTAGAGAAGTATAAAAGTGTTCCTACACAAACTTCTTTAGAAATTGAAGTTCAAAATCGTAAAGATTTGAATGAAGGTGATTACAAGAAAGTAATTGATGTAATCAAGACATTGAAATCTACAGAAGTAGATTTTGATTGGTTGGTTGATACAACTGAAAAATTTTGTAAAGATAAGGCGATTTATAATGCGATTGTTGAAGGTATTCAAATCATTGATGGAAAAGATAGAAATAGAGATGCTGGAGCTATACCGAGCCTTCTCACTGATGCCTTGGCTGTGGGTTTTGATACTCACATTGGCCATGATTATGTGTTGGATTCAGATTCCAGATATGACTTTTACCACAAGGTAGAGGAAAAGATTCCATTTGATTTGGAATTTTTTAATAAGATAACAAAAGGTGGACTTCCACCTAAAACACTAAACATTGCTCTTGCTGGAACTGGTGTTGGTAAGAGTTTGTTTATGTGTCATATGGCTGCAAATTGTATGTCACAAGGTAAGAATGTATTATACATTACTCTTGAAATGGCAGAAGAAAGAATTGCAGAACGTATTGATGCAAACCTTATGAATATTTCTATGGAAGATTTATATGCTCTTCCTAAAAAGATGTTTGAAGATAAAATAACTCGTATTCGTGAAAAGTCAACAGGAAAGATAATTATAAAAGAATATCCAACTGCTTCAGCACATTCTGGACATTTTAGGGGATTATTAAAAGAACTTGCAATTAAGAAATCTTTTAAACCAGATATTATCTTTATTGACTATTTGAATATATGTGCATCTAGTAGGTTCAAAGGAGCAACTAATGTCAACTCTTATATGTACATTAAGTCAATTGCAGAAGAACTTAGGGGATTGGCAGTTGAGACAAATCTACCGATTATGTCAGCAACACAAACCACTAGATCAGGTTTCGTATCTACGGATATTGGTCTTGAAGATACGTCTGAAAGTTTTGGCCTGCCTGCCACGGCCGATCTCATGTTTGCACTCATATCTAACGAAGAATTAGATGAACTTAATCAAATTGCTGTAAAACAACTTAAAAACCGATATAATGACCCTACAATTAATAAGAGATTTATTCTTGGTATAGATAGAGCAAAAATGCGTTTATTTGATGCAAAAGTTTCAGACCAAGATATTATTGATAGTGGTCAAGATGATGATTTTGCACAGCCTGTATTTGATAAGACAAGTTTTGGTGAACAAGATTGGAAAGTTTAGTGCTTGACAAATAGTAAAACTTCTATTATATAAATATAAACATAGAAGTGGGGTTAGTCATTCTACTACTGTCTAAATTTAAGAATGGCAAGGGAAACTCCGATAGACAGCGCAGCCCGTCCAAAACCCCACTTCTTTTTATTTTGTTAAAAATGGAGGTTTTGATGAAAGCAACTGAGGCATATAAACAACTTAATCCTAGAAATAAGACTTATGTTTCTCATATAGATAAAATTCAATCTATTTTACAAGAGAAAGTAATGGATTCTGGTGAATTTGCTAAGTATGGTGGTAAACGTGCCCGTGTACTTGTTAAGGCCATTGATGATGGCACTCCCCTAGAAACTGACTCTGGCACTTTTCCATTAACATGGATAGATGATTCTGATAAAAGTAAATTTATAAGTGCTATTGGTAAAGATGCCGCAGACTATTCTTCAGCACTTAAATCAGGCACTAGATTTAAACCCATTCTTCAAAATAAAGATGGAAAACAATTCACTGTTAAACAGATAATAAAGACTGCCATGTTTGGTGGTCAAGGTGCTAGTGGAGAACCATCTGGTGCTGATTGGGAAGATATCATCACTCATCATTACAATGTTCTAGTGGGTAAGCCTGGTTTTGATCCAAAGGCAACACAGGCAGTAGAAAAAAAATGGGATGACTTTGATGAAATAGGTATAAAGATAGCAACAAATTTTAAAAAAAATCTTGGTGGAACAGGAATGATTCAGTATGGAGCAGGCAAATCAAAAGCCAATCTGAGTTCTTTCTGGCAAAACCCTGCTAAGGGTGTGAAGGGCGGAACAGATGGAACACCCAAAACAGATATGTACACATCTAATTATCAAATATCATTAAAAAAGGCTGGTGGTTCTCAACTCGCATCTGGAAACCAAGGAGAAACGCTTGCAACCTTTTATGCTGCCCTACAACATTTTTCCACAGATAAAGCAGGCACTGCTGTGATTAATGAGGTGATGGGTGCAATACAAGATAATTTTGAAAAACTGTCAACAAAGTATAGTAAGGGTGATTTAGAAGATATATCAAAAGATAAAAAGAAACAAGGTGAGTTGTCAGATAAAGATAAAACTGCTCTTGAGGGATTTATAACTACAGAAAAATTTCACAAAGAATTTAATGAAGCGATGATTCCAAAACTTAATGAAATTAGTGATGCACAAATATTTAAAGAGTGGTTTGTATTTGAGTCAATGTCTGGTTATAGTAAGTTTAAAGAAAAGAAGGCCGTTGCAAGTGTATGTATGGAATTTAATGCAGACAACGGAAATGTAACAAAGTTTATTGAGGTTACTCCAAGCGGAAAGACATCTGGAATATCAGGCAGTCCAGTGGTATCTGGAAAAATTAAAAGTGTTGCTAGTGGTGCAAAACTTTATGCTTCTTGGAAATCCTCTGGTGGAAATCCATACTCTGTTTTAAGAGTTGCTAGTGTTGGTGAAGATGAAAACTTTGATGACATGACTTTACGAGGTTGTATCAGAAAGACCATACATGAAGATAAAATATCTCAAGCATTTTTGAGAGAGGAAGTAGGTCAACTTGACGAATTTAGATTTATTAGTAAAACATTTGATAGAATTAAAAAGATGGGTAAAAATGCTATTTTATGGGTAAAAAATTTAATCACTAAAATATTGACGGCCGTAAAAAAAGCACTAGACAAAATTAAAAGAATGGGTAAAAAGGTGTTTGAGGGAATATTTAACTTTGTTGGTTTAACACCAACTGTCAACTCAAAACTTCCTAATGAAATCCAAGGGTTTGTAACAGTAGTATGAAAACATATAAAGAGTTGATAACAGAAGGTATAACAAAACCTGTACCTATTTCTACAGTAGAAAGAGATCTTAATTCAGCTCGGTCTAAGGTAGTAGGTAAGGTTATAAAGCCTGCTGTTTTAGCAAAAGAAATAGAAAAAACAGTCGGTAGAAAATATAGTATTGAAGTTTCTGTTCAATTTGCTCCTTCTCTTGGTAGAGGTGAAATGTCTGCAAATGCTTACTATGATCAGGAAGCAGATTTAGAGGGTGATCGTGCTATTGAGATAGAACTATTAATTAGTGATAAAGATAGAAAAGGTTTGGATATAGGAAATGAAGGGTTTGATGCTTTAATATCAAATCTTGCAAAAGTGATAGTACACGAAATGTTACATAAAGCACAAGCAATGAAAAGAAGTTTTGTAAAACCAAAACGATTTCAAGTAGGTTCTTCCTTAGATCCTAAGATTGCACAAGCACAGGAATATATGGGTAATAGTGATGAAATAGAAGCATATGGACATAACATTGCTGTGGAGTTACTAAAAAGTTTTGGTTCAAGAAAAGATGCCTTGACAGCCCTTAGAAACTTTGTTAGAATACCACCAGATAAATCACCAGATTTGTTTGCATATTTAACAGTTTTTGGAATGGATAAAAATCATCCAGTATTGAAAAAATTAATTAATAAGGTTGTATTATATTTAAAGAAATTGGATGAAGCTATAACAATACCTATTGAAATAGGTGATACAGTTTTAGGTGGTAAATTTAAAAATAAAAAAATGGAAGTTAAAAAAATAGGTAAAAATGAAAAAGGTGATATTACTATTAATGATAGACCACTATTGAAATTTAGGATAGTAAAAGATGTTTAGTTTTAAAGAATTAATAATAGAAGATAAAGGTGGTAAGAACTTACACCTTGAACACCTTGAGGATGAAATCATCAATTTTGGTATAGATGGTGGTAGAGCTGCATTAAATTTTCTACGTTCTCTTAGAGATATGCTTGCTGGTGGAAGTCGGTCTAGTGTTAATATGACAGTTAAATGGGATGGTGCTCCAGCAATTTTTGCTGGTATAGACCCTTCTGATGGAAAATTCTTTGTTGCAAAGAAAAGTGTGTTCAACGTCACACCTAAATTATATAAAACTACAGGAGATATTGATGACGATTTATCTGGTAATCTTAATGCAAAGATT
>VTLG01001180.1_pt1 | contig 16729 bp, 35 predicted proteins | sample 4694571 | NCBI WGS metagenome assembly VTLG01 (sample SAMN12604809, study PRJNA352737) | marine metagenome | biome: ENVO:00000447; feature: ENVO:00000209|ENVO:00000569|ENVO:01000036; material: ENVO:00002151; isolation source: viral sequences binned using virsorter ...
TTCTTTATCATTATGTTAGTACACTATTAGTATATGTTACTGTTTTTACTATTAACTCTAATTCTGATTTGCCTGTTGTTAGATCAATCGTAATATTATTTATGTAATACTCTTGACCGTCTATTAATATAACGTCATTAACTCTATAATTTAGAATAAAACTTACAGGCAGTCTAGCAGATACTTTTATGATCCTACCATTCTGGTTAAATGTTTGTACGATATAGTTTTGATAGAATCTACTAAACAAACTATTTGTGTTTACAGATTTGCTAAACTCGTCATATTCAGCACCAAAATTTAAAGTATGATTTCCGTCTGAAGAAACGCTAGAAGCTGCATTATAAGCTGTTATGTTTAGACCTGTAACTGTATAACTACTTGAATCTATAACTCTGTTAAAAAATATAAATGGTTTGCCTAATGTAGTGTCTCCTTTGTCATCTACCCACCAACCTAATATGTTGTTTGTGTTTACACCAGAACTATTTTGTAAGTTAATTAAAACACTTCTTTCAAAAGGCACATCTAAATTAAATGCTTGTCCGTCATACTTCTCTGGTGCTGAATATTCTAAATCACCAAAGGCTTGAGCAAACTGATTTACAAACCTAAGGCTTGTTTGTGTTACAGGCTCAGAATAATTAAAATTAACCTGATTATATGGTATTGGTCTATCTATTGTGCTTTGTGAAACGTCTATGTATTTTGTTATGTCTCTTGTTAAACCCTCTGTCATAAAATCATCAAAGGTTTCTACATAAATTGTGCTATCACCTAATCTATTGTAGGCAACTAAATTAAACATCTTGAATAGTCCTGTAAGAAAGTCTATTACCTTCATTTGTGGCAAGTAGTCTTGTATAAATATATTGTCGTTTAATACTTTGTTTGTTGCTGTGTAATCGTGTATTGTACTAGAGTTTTTAGTAATACGCATAGTAACACTTGAAAAGGTTTCTTGTGTTTGACAATTTATTCTAAACTCTATGTCATAAGTCCTTGAATCTAAATTACCACTTGTTAAATTCATTAGTGATATATTTTGGTTTACACCACTTTGAAAAGTTATATCTTCTTCAAAAAACAAAAGCTCATTAGTAGTTTTATCTTTTACTATAATCTCGCCTGTCGTTGCGTTTGCACTTGGTGTAAATCCAACTCTTATAGTATATTCATCTGGATCAGTTACTACAAGTTTACCTCCTGTCAATACATCACCACTACCAGAGCTATAAGTAAAGTCAGCTAAAGTAAACTTAATACTTCTAGTTGTTGTATCAACTCCAAATGTTTTGGTAGTGGTTTCTGGTGAGGTGATAGGTGTCTTTTCTCTATGCAACCACAAGTAAAGCTCGTCAAACATATCACTACCAAAAAAAGTTTTTATATCACTTGTTGCATCTTCTAAAACTACATTTTCACTAGTTTCTGTAATTACTTGTTTGGTGTCCTCAGTTATTACAAATTCGTCAAGGTGTACATCTTCCATATTAAAAGTAATGTCATATTGAGTTTGTATTGCCTCTATGACTCTTTTTAATTTTATAGCAGGTTTAAGTTGTTTACGCAAGTCTGTAAAAGTAACATTGTCTAGTCTGTCTGTAGATGAGGTGTCATATGTATAATATGTGTTTAGAGATATTAAAGGTACTACTACGTTTCTGTTTGATAAGTTTGTAGCTGCTGTGCCTGTAGATTGTAAGCCTGTTTTAAAAGCATCTAAGAAATCATTATTATCATATTGTATGTCGTAGGTAGATAAGCCATTTAAACCACTTAAATCTTCATCACCAAATATATCTTTAAGACTATTAGGCTCGCCAAAGAATACTACTTTGTAAGTATGTGGTTTATTGTCTTTTAGTGATACGCCTGTCAGTCTAAGTTTACCTGTTTTAAATGGTACAAAGTTTATCTCTATTCTTGCATCTACTTTAAACCGAGCATCAAAGCCACCTTGAATATGAAAGTTATAATAGTGCTTAAATAATTTATTGTTTGTTTGTGATGCAGGTAAGTTAAATTGTTTTGAGAAAGGTGTAAATAGTTTACTTATGTCAGATACATTTTGTACAGAATCAGTTATGCTTATAGATTCATCTTGAAATAAGTCAACTCTTGTATCTGATATAAATAGTTGTACCTCACGCCTCATTATACTATGTTATTAATAATATCATTTGCATCCTCAACCTCAAAAGTATATTGTGTAAGTTTATCATTGACAGATGTCTTTTTTGTTAGTGATGAGGTTACTACATTTACAGGATGCCACTTAAGACTTGTATTATCATCGTGAGTGAAAGTGTTTACATATATCCATACATACTCACTTAACATAATATCTTGTATTACTTCGTTATATGCCTCTACTAAATAATTTGTATTTAATGTAAACCGTTTCTTACCTGTCTTGTTAAAGGTTTGCATTTGATGATCTTGTATGCCATAAGTTGAGGTAGATTGTACAAATATGTTACGTTTAAATTGTTCTGATTTAGTGTTTACACTTTCTACATTCTTTAAAAAGAAATAATGGTCTTGTGGCATACCATTCTTATTTATAAATCTCATTTGTATTGGTGTGTACTTAGCACTACAAACTCTTTCTACTGAATAGGTAATTGTTGAGGCAGATACTGAACTTGCTGAGGTGCTTACTGCGTATCTTGTTGCTGTACCGCTAGCCATAGCATAAACAAAACTTGCTGTATTATCTGGAAGATATATTTTGTTAGTACCACCTGTATTTGTTAGAGCTGCATCGTCTGGATCAATGTCAGCGTTTGCACTATCCCAGAACATAGAGTAACCATAGAAGCCTGTATGATTTACAGTTGTTTGTATTGTGCCTGTACCTCCACCATCTACTGCTGTAAATGTTGTTATTACATAAGCGATAGAAACTGTATCAAATGATGAGCCGTCAGAGCCACCATAGTTAGCTATAAAGTAATCTCTGGCTAATGTAGATAATTCAAATACTGTTCTATTGCTTGTTGCGTTTTTAAGTATCGTATATCTTAAACCACCATCAATAGTCAAAGCCATTTGTGCAGACAAATGTGATGCTGTAGTAATTGTAACAAAAAAAGGACTTCTCAGTAATATATTAGCCATTATTCAAATATTATGTTTTGTAAATCAGTTACAAATTTTTCTTGTAATTCTTTCGGTAGTTTTTTGTATGCTTGTTGAAATGGTTTAGTAAAAAACATACTTGGTTTTATACCTGTAAGATAAATACTTCTTACCATTAAATAACGTAAACTTTTTCTAGTTATAAATCTACCTCTCTTGTCTCTACCCTTTATGCCTCTTTTTCTTATCCAAGATGTAATACCTTTTCTTAAACCTCCACCTTTACCTTTACCAAATTTGAAAGGACTATTAGGTGCTTGTTGTTTGCCATATTTTCTTGCATTTTTTGGTAGTCTGTTTGGGTTTGCACCTTTTACACCTTGATCAACAAACTTACCGTAATCTTCCATTATAAAACGCACACCAACAACATCATCTTTAACATAAGGTATATAGTCTAAACTTTGGTATAATTTTTTATTGACATTTTTTTTGCCCTTAGAAAGTCTTGATCTAGCTTGTTGTACTACAAACTTACCAAAGTTGTTTAAATGTTCTTTTGTTTCTTTTAACTGCATACGTTTATATCATTTGCGATTAATACATCAAAGGTACAAGCCACCCCTGCTAACCTATTCTCAAACCTTTCATAAAAGAACTCACAAGAAGCATCACCAGATAATTGATATTTGTCTTGATATAGTGTACCCTTACTTAACAATCCTACTAATTTATTTGCTACTGCTAATTGTGTGTTTAATATATCTTGCTCGTTATCGTTTCCTACAAAATTGTCTGTTGTTTCGTCTTTAGATACATCGACTATATCCATACACATAACTGTTATATTAAAGCTAAGAGCTGCCTCTTGTATGTTTACACTATTGACTATAATATGAGCTAAAGGAAAGATTGTTTGTTTTGCTAAGTCAATATCAAATATATCACCTGTTGTTACAGTATTGACATTCTCATCTGTTAAGAGATTAGTCTTTATTGTTTGTGTTATTTGGTAATAGCCTCTTACTCCTTGATTGCTCATCTTTTAAATTTGCTTTTCATTTGTTTTGATTCTAAGTCTGCTTTCTCTTTCATAAAACTTAATGCGTATAAACATTCGTGTAAATTTAGTTGAGTGATATTTTTAAATCTTCCAATATCCCCTTGAGAGAGACTGAAAACTGATTGATACCATCCCCATTTTTTATTGAACTGAGATATTGCACTAAATTCTCCTCCTCCTGATCCTCCAAAGAGTTCAGCATAGTTGTCGATAATTCCATCCCTAAATGATAAAAAAAAAGTATAGAACTTAATACTGCATCCATTGGCATATTAACCATATCTTCATATTTATCTCCTGCGTACTTCTCAATGATATATTTATCTTTGTAGCTTTGTGTTATAGGTCTGTATAGTACACCCATAGCTTTATGTAAGTTTTCTGAATCTCCTATAAACGTATCTAGGTCTATGTATTCACCGAAAGACATATTCTCAAGATCAGGAATAAAACCATAAGTGAGACCATTCATTTCAAATTGTTTTATTAATTGTGGTTTCTCACTAAACATATCTGTAAGTATTCTTGTTATGTCTCTAATGCTTTTTGCTTTCATAGCTCTTACTGTGGTGTTTCTTAAACCACAAAATACTTCTATCATTTTTATAGCTAGAAAGTTCTCATCATCATTATCACTCTGATATTTCAGATACTTCTGATATTGTCCTAATGTAATTTCGCTTAGAGTGTCTGGTATATAGATTTCTACTTTCATATTTATATAACGTAATAAATAAAAGTTTTAGAAACTATTGTATTGCGTATTTACCTCTATTTATATTTTGTAATTCCATCATTAAAGCGTATCGTGCAGCATCAATACAATCAGGGTGTACGCCTGTAGGTTTTTGTAGATTGTTACCCTCTTTGTCTTTATCCCATATATAACCTTGTAGCTCTCTAATAAGATTCTTTGATCTTGATGTTACATAGATTTCATTCTGGTTGATTAGGTTGATACCATACACTATTGAATCTCTACCTTTTGTAACAGGGTAAACTCTATGACCATATTGTCTTAGTTCTTTTATTGACTTAGGCTCTGCGCTATCAGCGTATATTTGTTCTCGTATCTCGTTCTGTTTGATGAAATAGCTGAGGTCTCTGTTTAACATTCCTTTACGATAAAGTACCTCATCAAAGATATAAGCCTCATTCCATTTATATAATCTTATTATAGTTGAGGGATCAACAGAATAACCAAAGTCTAAGCCTGAGCATAGTATTCTAGCCTCATCAGGTATATTGTCAATATGTTTCCAATCAGGAATACATACACCCTCTAAACTACCTATTTGTCCTAGTCCGTACACTTTCCACCAATTCGCCCAATAGGTTGAGGTCTTACCTTTGTCTTTTGCTTTCTCTATTTCCTTGACTATAGATTGTGGTAAGCTGTTATTGTCTTTGTAGGTTAAGGTTATAAAGTTTGTATCTTGCTGCCCTACTAATTCTTTATCTACCCAGAATAAGTTAGCAGGGTTAAAGTCGAGCCAAATGTTTCCTGATGTTCTAACTGCTAATTGTTGGTAAGAATCAAAGCTAACATTATTACACTCATTAATAAATAAGTCTGTACGTCTAGCTCCTCTAAGTTTGTCTGGCTGATCTGTACTAAAGAACTCTATATAGCTACCATTACTGAATTCGTATTTTAAGGTGCTTTTGTTGAACTTTCTATCATCATACCTATTAAGACCTTTAAGTATATTAAGAAAGTCCTTTAAAGCGCCTCTACGTAAATGTGGTATTGATTCTGCTACTATGCTTATTTCTTTTCCTTTGTGTCTTATTGCATAGTCTATAAGGATTGCTATGATACCTATTGTTTTACCTGCTGATGATCCTCCTCGAATTATACGAACTCTTTTATCTAGTTCTCGTAGTTTGTTAAGTGCTGAGGTTTTGGTTAGTTGCATTAATCAATAAATAAAGGTACATCTTCGTTTATGTGTATGTCCTTTGTTTCTTTTGGTTTACCTGCTACATAGTTGTAGTATAGTTGTACATATTTAAAGTCGCCTTTCTCTAAACCTTTTTTAAGAGCTTCAAATGCTAAAGGCTCAAGTGGTGTAAGTTTCTCTATAAGTTTTACTTCTTCTGTCTTAGGTTTTCTACCTGCTCCCTCTCTTTTACCACCATTAAGTTTACGTTTATCCATAATTGAAAAAGATTGATTAATCAATTATATAACGTTGAAAATTATAATTTTAGCTTCCTTTTAGTTTTATTATATATGTCTTTTAGATATTCATATTGATCGTTCTCATTAGAATAAGCTTTTATATAATAATCTTTGGTCATTTGTTCTATGACTATTTTAGATAATCCTTTATTTTCGTAAAATAGTTTTTTTATAGGTCTTATTATTTTTTGTCCATATGCAGATGTACCCATATCTAACTCATTCATTAGATGTAATAGTTCGTATATCTCAAAAGCATAATCTTTATTTATTAGATACTTTCCATATTTTAATTTGTTATATATGCCAGATGTTCCTTTACCATCTAATAATAATTCTACGCTTCTTATTTTAAGTAGCTTACCTCTAGTTTCTTTATTCCACTCTTCCGCTATATCCATAGCTTCTTGACAAGATATGTCTCCTAGCTTTGCTCTTTTGTTACAGTAATCCCAAGCTGTCCATTTTTTACTTTCTTGGTATTTATCAATGTCTTGAGTGTTTGCTCTTTTAGACATTATATAACTTACAACCATTTTATTTTTTTGTAAGACATAAAATCTATGTTGTCCGTCAATAATATTGTAGCTTTCATCTATAATGATAGGAACTTGTAATCCGTTTTCTAATATAGATTTTTCTATCTTTTCAAGATTTGTGTTATTAAGCTCTCTATTGTGATCTAGTATATTAAACTTTGTATACTGCTTTGTTTCTCCTAAATAAAAATGTGTTTTCATAATTCTTCTTTTTTTTCTAATTGTTGTTTTATTACCTCTACACTCATATAGATTTGGCTTACTATATTCTCTAATCTTTTTATTCTTTGTATTTGTGTAAACTTCTTTGGCTTCATTCTGTACCTGATATTATTTGATCGTGTGGTATTTTATAATCGCCAAACTGTTCATCATAACCCTCGTGAAACTTATCTCCCTCGATTTCTTTTTGAAGATGGGCAAGGCTGCGCCAAGCGATTTTTGCGGAATGACGAATTCCGTCTATATCATACATACCGTTTTCCATTAAGTGTCGCATAAGTGCATCAAGATCATCACTACTCTTTTCTCTATCCCAATGTATATCCTCGTCAGGATGATGTTGTTTACTTCCTATGTAGCTTACTCTTGCTACTTCGCATAGTGCATCTGGGAAATACTTTATTAGTCCACTATACAAGGGTATTTGCTTTCTCTTTTGTTTGTTCTTTTCCATCTTTTAAGTTTAGTTTATCTACAATGTTTAATAATATCTTTAAGTCTTTTGCTTTAGTGTTGTCTATTATGTGGCTTAGTAATGCTTTTCTTAATTTTGATTTGTTTCTTACTCTAAGTAAGACTATGTCAAAATACTTATCTAATTTAGGATTGTGTTTTCTGTTAGTCTCAAAAGACCTTAAACTATGTATAGCTGTTGCGTGGTCATAATTCTTTCCGTTAGATTCGTAGAAATCTCTTATCTCTGTAAACTTCATATTACAATGATGCCTCAACATAAACGTAAGTAAAGACCTCATCTGTATATATTCTTTTTTTCTGGTATTATCAAATACATCTAAACCAGATATATCTATAATATCTTCTGCTATTTTATTTGCCTCTCTCATAATATTCCTTTTATGCAGTAGCTATCGATGTCAACCCCATTTATAAAAAATGTCTCGAAAGTTTCTATTGCTTTTGTTACTTTTTCTTTTCCTGAATTATAAAACTCCTCACTTACATCATAGATGCCAATGTCTAGTGATCCTTTGTCTATAGCTATAAACTTAAATTCTTCGTAAGGTTTGTTAAATAACTCTGAGTATAAATATACTTGTACATCATATCCATACTTATAACTCTGATATTTAAAACCCTTAATATCACTACAAGTTTTTAAATCTATAATGCCTTTTCCTAATACATCTGCTTTACCTCTAAATGCGTAACCGTGTATCATTTTTATTGCAGGTACTTCAAACTCGCAATTCGTTATTAGTTGTAATGCGTATTCGTTTCTTAGAAAGGCATCAGCTAATCTCTCTGCATCTCTTTTTTGTTTTATAGTAAACACCTTACCGTGTTCTTCTTTCGCTAACTTATAAGCCTTAGAGTTTTTAGATTGTACATCTACAAATATTTGTTTCTCAAATACATCTGGCTCTAAGATTGCTGTATGAAATAACCATCCTGCATCTAAAGCATTTGATTCTTGTGATCCGTATTGTGTAACGTATTTGTATTTCTTAGGACTGTCTAAGAGTAGTTTGATTGATGAGGAGCTGAGTGCTGCTTTACCGAGATAGCCATAGTAGAAATCGTCTGACTTCATTAGCTCTAGTATCTCATCTTGTCTGAATAGTTCTCCGTTTAAGAGTTCAATATTATCCATATAAATATAATTATTAAGCCTAAGTAACTAAATGCTAAGGCTCTCATTTTGTTTTCGTAATCTTTCATTTTCTTGTTCTGCTTTTCTAGCTCTTTCTATAGCTCTGTTTTTTGTTAGTCTATATTCTGAAAGTGCTTGTTTATGTAATCGTATGTTATTTGAGTATTCTTGAAAATAAAAAACAACCCTGACTAATGATTCTGACATCTTCTCTAAGTTCTTTGTTTTCTTTTTGTCTAATTGTGATTTGACAATAGTAGAAAGAAAGTTTAGGTCTGACCAGATTTCTAAATCTTTAAGGTTGTTTATTTTTTTATCCACAGTAATTCTTAGTCCAACATTCAAAGGTTTCATTCCATACTCTAGGTTCCCAAGTAGGATCAAGCTCTGACCTCCAACCAAAAGTACCTGTTACTACACAGTCATCTAAGATTACTAATTCGTCTATAAGTGTTTTCATACAGCTAATATACAAAATAAAATTAAATAAACAAATGTTAATTACTTTTTTTCAAATATAGAAGAACAAACTGCAATTCTTTGATTAGCGTTTCTGTATTCGTTAATCATTACTTTGTCATTCATACAGCGTTGCATATACTCTCGTCTTGATTCGTTTGCTTTAGGTTTAGGTAGTGGCATAGTTGATATGTATTTTATGTGCATCTTTTTCGTCTAGTAGGTAGCACTCTTTATTGTTTCGTTTCTTAGTCCATAAAGTAGTGTCTGGACAATACAGCTCTACAGTTTCTTGCTTTGCTAAATCATTCAACCAAAAAATATAATGTCCTTTAGGATCAGCTACAAAGTATAGAGCCTCTGCATCTTCCTCAATCAACTTATCAAACTTATACTTTTCTATCATTTTTTTTTCATAGTATTTCTTTCTCCACTTAATCTCCAAGACTACTTGTTTACCTTTTGGGCTTGTGCCAATACAATCAAAATGCTCAAAGCCTCCTCCACACCATTCAAGATTCCACCCTTGCACATTTAAAAGTGTAACAATTATTTGTTCAAACTCGTGTACCTTATTTAGATTCATATACTTTATTTATCTCAGCAATCCATTGATTCCAAATTTTACTTGAGCAGGTGCAAGGCTCGTTGTACTTATGTTTGTATAGTTCTGAGTGAAGCCTAGCTATAAGCTCTATTTGTTGCCTGTCAATTTCGTTTTGTTTCTTTCTGTTTAGAAAAGCCTCCCAAAGTATTCTATCTTCTTTTACCATAGTTTTACTTTCTGATTTAGGTTTTTCTTGCGTTCTTCACACCCACACTTGTCTCCCCATATCTTTTTTACTACCCACTTGATTCCTGTGTAGGTTGTAATCTTTTCTATCAAGTCTCCAAGTCCCATTGTATTTTTTCTTTTATTAATCTTTTAACACCTTTAACTGTATTATATAACGAATAATAACTAATGTTTGTTAGCTTACTAACTTCTGCTATGCTCTTTTCTCTTGTCAGCTCCCAGACTTTTCGGTCATACCAATACAACTCATCTAGTATTTTATTGTATTCTTTTATCTTACCTGCAACATCTTTTTCTTTATACTCTTCTTCTTCCTTAATATACTTTTCTAAATACTCAATGTTTACTTTATGTATTTTAGATTCTTTTCTACATTGATCATAGAACAAACTTTTAAGGGTGCGATATATATAAAACTTATTTATGTCTTGGTCAAACGTAATATCAAGACCAGAATTTATAAGCGTGTTTATTTTAAGATACATATTTTGTACTACATCCTCAGCATCCGATGGTTTACAACCAAAAGATATTACTTGCTTTACCCAGAGCTTATGATATTTAGCTATTTTTTCTAGTATTGTCAATAGTTAGTTGTTTCTTAGTTCTATACTTAATTAAATTCTTTCCTCCTATTTGAAAGCCCACATTATTTAAAATAGACTTGAATAGTATTGGAGATTCGTGGCTTGTCGGCTTATAGCCCAAACTCATCTCTTTCACCTTGCAAATTGCAAGTCTTGTGTACATCCAAGCATCAGGTGAACTTATGTACCTATGAATCACAAGTGCATCATCAACACGGTTGCCGAACACAGCACCTCCCTCAGTGTCTCCGAGTGTCGCAGGAGGAGTCATACCACTATACTCGTGATTAGCTCCGTGCTTACGGCGCAGGGCTTCGGTTACTGCGTGCGCACATATCCAAGTAGATATGTTATGTGTTTTGCAGAAGATGCGAATATCAGTAAGCTGGACGTAGTTGAATTCATAACCGTTTGTATTTCTTAAATCTTTCTTTAAAGAGTTTATAGGATCAATAAGTAAGCCGTGATAGTCCCAAGCCTCCTTTACTTTTGTTGCTAACTTTAAAAGTTGTTTATAGGTGTATTGTCTATTAGTATCTACAAACTTAAAATGGTTATATACAAACTCTTTTGATTCTTCGTAATCTTTTTCTTCTATTTTGTTTATTGGTTTTCCCTCTATAAATTCTATTAACTTTTTAATTAGTTGTACAGCGTCATTTTCTGAAGAAAAAACTAACCATCTAATATTGTGTTTAAGAGAGTAAAGTAGCATAAGATAAAACGTAAAGTGTGTTTTACCTACGTTGTTATGACCTACAAGTAGATTCATATTTCCTGCAACAAACCTAAAATTGCTGTCTATCTCTTTATGTCCTAGCTTTAAGGCTTCTTTGACTTTACCTTTACGAAAGTCGTTTAATGTATTTATATGTTTATCGTAGTTTATTAGCATAAAAAAAGGGGGTACGAAACCCCCTCACTTGAAATTTAAAAATTAGAATGGTAGATCATCTTCTCTGTCTGGTGCTTGGTCTTTTGTGGAGACCTCCTCTTTATAGTCTTCTACTTTCCAACCATTAAGAGTAGTAAAGTATAAGATTTCACCTTTTGGGTTAGTCCATTCTCTACCTCTGAGATTAAATAATACTTGTACATAGTCTCCTACTTTCCAAACATCCAATAATCCACAATTTTGTTGGACAAAATCAACGCAAATTGTTTGATTATACTTTTCTTCTCTTTCTTGTGTTACTACTATTAACTTTCTAAATCTAAACGTACCTTTTTCCTCTACGTCTGTTATTCTTTTAATTTTTCCTATTACTGACATTTTATTCATTTTTATTATTAGTTTTTAAATATACTCTTTTGTGTTTCGGTACTCTGCTATAGCTTACTCTTTCTATAGGTCTATCAATGTTTGTATCATCTATAAGTTGATTTTCTAAATCAATAATTCTATATTTATACTTTACTAATAGTCGCATAGCTGAGTGTATTTTTCGTACCTCCTCTCGATAGCTTTCAAATGTTTCGTTTACTATTTCCATAACTACTTATTTATAAAGTCTATCATTAATTGTGCATCAGCTAGACAAGTATGTATGTCTGACTGTGGTCTATGTGCGTGAAACTCACAAGCTGCCTTTACCATAGACTGCCTTATAATAAGTTGGTCTTTGTTAGGTGCTTTAGTTTCTACATTATATTCTAAACGAGCTGTCTTATATTCCTCATTGGTTATAGAATAAAAAATATCATCTCCGATTTTTCGTTTAAATTCGCCTCTTGCAAGAAATTGAAACTCTTGACCATCGTCAAATCTGACTTGGTATTTGTTAAAAGTACCAGATGCGTTTGTGTATTCGCCTCTAGGACTGATGTGGGTAATTTTTCCCTTTTTCATAATTTAATTGGTTTTGTAATTGATTAATTTTTTCAGTCATAGCTAGTACTCTTTGATAGTACATTTGTATTAACTGATCTTTTGGACTTTCCATAATTTAAATTTATTTAATTTTCTTAAAGTTATAAATTATTTTTGGAAAATAAACTATTGTTAATAAGTTTTTTTAAAGATTCTACTTTTTCTTGATAGAGATAAATCAATTCTTGTAAATCATCAACTGTAAATTTTTTTGTTTGTTTAGATTTTTTTAACAGTTTTTTTGACAAACCTTTTTGTTTTTTTTCTAATTCTATACTATAAATAAATTGTTGCCCTGCGTTATATCGATTACAATATCGGCACTGACTAAATACGTTTTGCTCATCATAACGCACAGAAAAATGCCGTCTGCTTAAAAAATGCCCTGCATCTAACTCAGTATAATGATATTTTTTTTTGCAAGTTATGCAAGTACAAATACCTTTTTTATCTGCATCTCTTAGTCTAATATAAAGACTAAAAATTCTGTCAAGACGTTTAATTAAATTTTTTCGTGAAGATTTGCGTGGCATACTTGAAAGTTACAAAAAAAATATATAACTTCGCCTATATATATATATATACGTTATATACCTTAAACAACTAGATACGTTATATCAGGTACGTTATATATAAGGGGAAAACTATTTTTTAAATAGACTTGTAGCTTTTTCTGTCGTTCTTCCACCAAAGTAAGCTAAGACTACTGCCATCATTACTTTCTCAAAAGTATCATTCCAAGTTGCGTTTATGTGAAAAGGTACACTATCTATACTATCTAAAATACCTGCTAAAGAAAATATACATATACACCAAACCAAGACAAGAGGTCTTACGTTTTTACTTAACCAAGAATCAGACATACTATCTGCTTTCCATCTTGACGTTATAGCTTCTATCTCTTTGTTTTGTTGATCGTATATTAGCTGTTGTAACTTGATTTTATCCTCTTGTGGTGCATCAGCCTTAGTTATCTCTGCAATCGCCTCTTGTGGCGTTGTAACGCCTTGTAATACGTTGCTTAATGTAGGATTGATTACACTTGCAGCTCCTAATAAAAGTTTGCCTACTGTAGTTGATTTAAAGGGTTTTTTACTCATAATAAAATCTCCATTTTAATTGTATGATTAATAAATAAATATTTAACTCCTCAAAATTATGCTCTATGTCAGCAGGGTAATAATTTACACCAACATTAACACCATTAGGCAATAATAGTATAACAGAAAAATCCATTATATAATTTTGTATTTAGTTTTACCATTTTCTCTAATTGCTCTTAAAACTCGATTACGATTTTCTTTTTTACTTACATACGAAACGTGAATCCAATCAGGATTGTCATTTGTTCCAAACTCATATATAAGTTGGTCAAAATCTAAATTTTCTCTTATATACTCAAACATTTCATAATTTGTCTTATAACCAAAAACATCATCAATGTCTATTGCTTGACCTTTACAATGCTGAGACTTTGTTGATCCTCCTATTGCTTTGTTCAAATCTTGACTTCTAAAAAAAGATGTAATCTTTATTGCACCTCCTACATACATTCTAAGAGGCTCAAATATAAAATCTGCAACTTTATACATATTATCTAATTGCTCTTGATTAGGGGTATTCTCTATGCCTCTACGCTTGGCTGTTGCACTATGTACAGCTTCTTTATAAGAAATGTGTTTACTTATTTTTAACATCGCAATCACAATTTACTTTTAAATATTCTAATAAACTATTCCATTTGTAGTGTCTCCAACATTTAAATTGCTGTAGTTTTTCTGTAATATATTTTAAAAAATTTATCATAATCTTATGTTAATTCCTGCTGAGGTGTTAAACAATTCACTATCCCAAAACTTAGTATATTCTCCCTCAACAAAGAAGCCTATAGTTTTTGTAACTTTCCAACCCATAATTAAACCTGCCTGATAGTCTGACCATTGCTCTGGACTTGAATCTTCTCTTAGTCCACCTAAACCCCAATTATTTCTGTTTAGATAATTAAAGTCATCATCACCCTCAAAGTATGTGTGATTTGGTAATATCCAATTACCGTAAGCCATCAACCAATAATTATTTCTTTGATGGTAAAAATCAAAACCAATTATAGTTGCATACTCTGCGTAAGCATCTAACTCATCCCATATCTCATTATTGTAACGATTCATTAAATCACCATAAACTCTATCTCTAAAATCTCTATCACCATAGGCTACAATCTCTCCTTGAGGGTTTCTCCATATCCAATCAAAGAATGATTCACCTGTAGATTCGTTTGTATAGGTTGTTGGCTCATCTGTGTAGCCATATTGATAACCTAAACTATACCAAACATTAAGTGGGTATTCAAAAGTATTACCATCAGGATCAGTATATGTTTGTGATTCGTTAAGCCATATTTCTATAGGGTTATAGCCATAGGCTTTCTGATGTGTTCTTGCTATTACTCCTGCACTAATACTAAATTTTTTACCTATTGGTAATCTCAGTCTAGCTTCTGCTGAGGCATACTCAAAATCTACGTTACCTTGTTTTCTTTGTTCTACTTTTACTATATGATACTTGCCTGTATGTCTTATAAAATATCTTGAGTTTGTAAAGGTTTCTCCTCTACGTCTTTCTTTCTCAAAGTGTATAAGGTATTCAAAGCCTTTTACTGCGCCTGTTGGTGAAGATAGACCTGTCATATTCTCTGTACCGTCTATGTAGTTTTGTTTTATTTCAAAGTCGTATCTTGCTAAACGTCTAAAACCTATCCCATATCTGTAATCGAAAGGATGATATATAGTTTCATCTACCACTTGTGGTACGTCATAAAGGTCATCTGGGTTAGTTCTTATAAAATAGTCTTTACGTTGTTGCTCATAAGGACTTCTAGCATCACCTGCTACATACAAAGTACCATACTTAAACAACTCATTGTAAATACTCTTAAATAGATTTTTCTTTTCTTGACTTCTTACGCTGTTGCTTACGATAAGTACGCACAATACGATTATTAATCTTTTCATCTTTTGGTTTATTTATTAATTTTATTGTAAAATGTATAGCTACGCCTCCTATAGTTGTTGCTAATAAATCAGCATCATCAAAGCCTCCATAAGTTATTTCATCATATACCTCTTTACCAAAACCTATTGCAAAAGCTGACACTATAGGACTTTCTGGTGTTTTAAAAACTTTATATCCTGTATAGCCAGAATAAACTCCTGCTGCAAAATGATATAGCTTATCTTCACCTATTTGTGCAAAACTTAAATGAAAACATAAAAAAAAAATAATATATCTCATTAGAACTTACTTTCTATTATTGTTTCTATTTTGTTGTTTATTTGCTCTATCGTATTTTCTGGTAGCTGTAAACTAATACCTGCTTCTATTCTATATACTTCTTCACCATTATAAAACAAAATTATACTAGGTATAAACTCTACCTTATGTTTTGCAAAGGTACTACTCGACTTAGACATATATAATGTTTTAGTATCATACTGTCTAAAAGGTTTTAAACTTATCTCGTTTTCTTTTACAAACTCTGCACTATATTGAACTACCTCAATATTAGATTGAGCAAAACCTACATAGGTCAGGAAAAAAGCAATTATTACACATCTCATTTTTGTTTACTAATCTCGTATAATCTCTCATCCATTTTTTCAAGAGATTGTTTGATTTCATTTACATCTTCTTTTACTGTAGATAAATCAGAATCTATCTTCTCTATGGTTGATCTTACTAATTTATCTTTGTATTCAAACTCTATTTTTTGTACCTCTGGCTTTGGTTCTTCCATAGCTACTTGTATCTGAGCCTGTAAAGTAAAATACGTCCCTGCTAACATTACTGCTCCACCGATTATTATGCCTATTGTTTTTAGGTCTAATTGCACATTTGTATTTTCACTTATTTTCATAGCTATTTCTTTTTAGACTTTTTAGATTTTACTTTTACCTCTGGCTTTTCCTCTACAGGTTTTACCTCAGAGTATTTATCCCAACCTTTAGGCGCATCACCATCCCATTCTATAATTAAATTGTTTCCGTCTATAACTATACCGTGAGAGTGAGGAGTAGGTATGCTGTTATACATACCTAGTAGTTCTTCTCTGTCTTTAAATTCGTATTTCATTTTTTTTCTGTTTTAGGTTTTTTATCTTCTTCAGCACTTTCATTAAGGATTTTTACAATCTCTTGTGCTTGTGCTAGATATGCAATAGGCAAACTTGCTATTACTTGATTAACTCTTAAAATTTGTTCTTTTGTAATTTTCATTTTTATTTTATTTACTTGTTATTATTAATTCATAAGTAAAT
>VTLG01002845.1_pt1 | contig 16728 bp, 18 predicted proteins | sample 4694571 | NCBI WGS metagenome assembly VTLG01 (sample SAMN12604809, study PRJNA352737) | marine metagenome | biome: ENVO:00000447; feature: ENVO:00000209|ENVO:00000569|ENVO:01000036; material: ENVO:00002151; isolation source: viral sequences binned using virsorter ...
TTTTATTGAACTCAAGCGCAGAATCCTGAACAGCTTGAGCATCAATATCAATCTGATAATCAGAACTCATAATGTATTACCGTAGTAATTAAAATTTTCTTCTAACTTTGTCTCTGTCGAGATACTCATTTATTTCACCTACAAAAGGTTCTTTATTACCTGTTGCAAATACACCTCTTTCTTTCCATTGTTTACCATCCCAAACTATAAATGTTCCCTGCTCTGTTCTCTGCCAATCACCCTTACGAGGTTCTAGTTTTCCTAATTGTGGAGTTGGTCCAAGAATATCCTCTTGCATCTCAGGTGTCAGATCCATGAACTGTTCAGTAGTAATATCACGTCTAAATTCATTAGGATCTTCTTTAATAATTTGTTCAAGAGCTTTCTGTGCTTCTGGCATTAAAAAAGAAATTTCATCGTAATCAATCTGCGCATCATCTTTAAATGCGTCAATCTTTGCTCTAGCTACTTTTGCTGGAGATGAGTGATGTGATAGATAAAATTGAATTTTAGGATCAAGCTTTTCATATGCCAATAAAAGATCAGATTTAACAGGTGCTTTTAACTTATTAAGTTTGTTATATATTTCTACCTGTTTAAATTGAATTTCTTCAGGTATTACTCCTTGAATTTCATTAGCAAGTTGTTGATAGAATAAATGTATTTGACCTTCTGGTAAACTAGAAGCTTCTTTAACAACTTCCTCAGAACCAAAAATAATACCTGTATTAATTATGTTTGGATCAATAGTTTTTATATGCGCTTCAGCTTTTATAAGATTAAGATTTCTAGTTTTATTTGCATCAGTGTTAACAACTAAATTATCGTAGATATTAGCAAATGTTTTTCTCTCTATATCTTCTAGTGCTTTAATATGTGCATCTAGTTCGCTGTCAGCTGTTTTAATATGTTTAGCGTATAAAAGTGGATATTCACGTTCAGCATTTTGAGTAATATTAATCCATTGAGTAGATTCCCTACCAGGAGCTACACCTTCTTGTTTCGCATGTTTGGTAGCAAACCCAGCTATTTGTGTTTTTGCCTGACTTATTAAATCTGATGATGGTACTAATACCTTACTTTCTTTAATTCTAGACATGTATTGTTCTTCAACAAAAGGATTGTTTAGTTTTTGAACTTCTTCTTTTGTGACTGGAATACCTTTATCAATCTTTTCGTCTAGCATTGCACGATGAAGTATGTCATCTGCTTCTTCTTTAGATAATCTATTCCTTACAGCATCAGGTAAATTACCTCCACCTTTACCTATATCCCAATTGTTTTTTACATAATTGGCATATTCTAATTTAGTCATTCTGCCACTATCAGCTTCGATCTTATCTACTTCTTGTACAAACTTTTTTCCATAAGTTACTTTTTCATTCTGGATTTTATCAAATTCTTTTTTTCTAAATCCCTCAAGTTTTTCTAATACACCTTGAGCCCAGACTTCACTCTCCGCACCACCACCTAATTTATCAATAAGTAATTTAGCCTTATCGCCTTTAGCAGTGATCTCTTGAAATAAAACACTCTCAAGTTTATCAATAGGTAATACACCTTTTTCGACAGCCATCATTGCGATGTTAATAGCAGATCTATAACCTCTAGCCATATTGCCGTCATAAAACGCTGCATTAAATGCAACTGTATCGTTAAAAGCTTTTACAGGATCATCACCATTTAATCCACGAACAACCTCACCAATAATACGATTCTGTTCTATTCCTACATTTCTCTTTGTAAGTTCTTGGTTTTGTTTTTGTAGATGGGTATTTCTAATAGATTCAAATTTATCGTCTAATCTAGCTTTAAGATATCTTTGATTTTCAAATCCTTGTTTTTTTAAATTAGATAAGACTTCTGTTTTCCATTCTTTGTAAGCTGCTCGATATGCTGATGGATCACTAAATGAATCGGGATAATACTTGGTTAAATGTGTATTAAAACTTGCTGCTAAACCATTTTTAACATCAAAAATAAAATTATCTCTATCTCTAGCTGAAGTAAAATCTTCTCTAAAAATAGACAACGATTCATTATCTCCATTATCTAAAGCAGCTTTTTTTAAAAACTGACCTTTTTTTTCTGTATTGAATACATCTTTAAGAGCTTCGCTAGTAGCTGTTGAATCAGCATCTTGATAACCTTTTTCTAAATTAGATTTAAAGTTTTTTTCGTTAATACCTTCAACCATTTTTTTAGCTGTAGGTGCAAACTCCATTAATGCTTGAGCAAGCTTAAGTGGCATTGCAGCATTCTGTTCTCTTCTTCTGTCGTTTTCTCTTTCTAAACCTTCAGCTCTATCTGCACTTCGATTGTATCTATCGTAGCCTCTACGTAATGCGGAAGCAAAATCAGGTGCTTCTTCAAAATTAAAATAACTGTTACTCATTTAAACCCCCCATAATCCGAATCCTGAACTACCACCCATAGTTGCTATAGATGAACCTATAGACAAAGCATCCATAAATGCTGCTGCACCTACACTCTGCATAACAGGTTGTGGTGGTGCTACGTCAGGTTGTGGATTAAACGCAATATTTGCATATGCTTGATCTCTAAAACCTTGTAGTTGAGATACTTCTTTAGAAGTTTTACGTTCTAGCTGAACATCGTCCATCATTATTTTTCTACCGATTGCATTAACTTGTCGCCCATAATCTGCATATTCCATAGTTTTTAATCTATTTACAGAACGACCAGTTGCTCCAGATGCTATTAGGTTTGATGCTTCATTATCTTGTAATACTTTTCTATATAAGTCTTCATACTTTAACTGAGCTGCACCTCTGGCAATGTTCATATCCTCTTGCTTTTTAGCATATGCTTGGGATTGAGCTACTGCAATTTTGTCTGAGTCAGTTTGGTATTTAATCTTTTGCGCGTTATAGATCGAAATCTCTTGCATCCAATTACGTTCTCTGCGCTGGATCTCGTATTGGTATTGTCTGCGAGCATTAGCATTAGCTGTTCTCGCTTGTGCTCCTAAACACACGGCAAAACTCCATAAAGGATAAATTATTAGGTCCGTGTTTTAATTCCCTTAAAAATTTGAACCCTAGGAATCTGAGTAGTTTTATATGAACTTTGTTTCGTTTATCAACGATGTTCCAAAGCAACTTCTCTTGTCTACTTTCCACATATCTTTTTGCTTCTCTAGCAAAAGTTAGTGGGTACTTATGAATAGCGGGTGTACATAGCATCCAGATTCTGCCATCTTCCTGTACCCCTGCTACTCCGGCTAATTCACCGTTGGGAACTGTGAAGTAAACACTGTCGCCATAAGCAGCGCATTTGGGTAATACTTCAACAGGATCATGTCCATGACCCTCTTCAACTTCTCTACGGTCATCTGGTAAAAGATTGGAAGCTACATCAAGTGCAGCCTCCATCGTTACTGGGTGAATAAATTTAGACACGTCTATAATTTTTACTTGTATAGTCTCCTTCCCATGCCAATGAATAAAGTGTGGCTGGTGTTGGGTGACTAGATTTAAGTGTTAATGTGTAATTTGTATTTCTCTCATATATAGGTAAGGTAACTTCATGTTCAGCATCTATAGCTAATTCTCCTTCTACATAATTATCTGCATAAACTGGTTCAAAAATTTCATTGTAATCGTTCTTACCTAACCGTTTAACATTAGTTTCATACAAACCAAGAGGACCAAAATTAAATTTTATTCTATGTATAACTAAATTACTTTGTACATCAGCTATAGTGTTAGTCCCTGTATTTTGTGTTTGATAAAACTTAGGAAATTCGATTTCCATATCGTATAGATAACCAAGCAGAAACTGAGTATCATCAATAATTGCTGTAGCGGTAGCTTGATTTCCAGCGTAGTCCCATGTAACTGTATTATCTGTAATGTTAGTACCTGATCCACTTGGTCCACCAGAGGACGCAGAAGTTCCAGCTGTACTGCATGTATATACTTGACCATTATTAGTTACTTGTTGACCTACAGTATAATCTCTGCTCGTTTGCCACACAGCTCCTATAGATATAGTTGGAATAGTTGTGTAATTTGAACCTTCCCTAGTAACAGTGATACTTGTAACTTTTCCATCAGCAATGTTTGTAGTAGCTTGTGCACCACTACCATTTCCTCCAGAAATATTTACTACTGGTGCTGTAGTATATCCAGTCCCTTGATTGGTAACATTAATATTTAGTACATGACCAGACCAGTCGCCTTGAATTTCTAAATTTCCTGCATTGTTAACAGTAACTTTTGCGTATTGACCAATATCATCTCCAACATCTATATCATAAGCTGCTAACTGTTTATCACTATCAAAACCATTAGGTTTTGGAAATGTAGTTTTGTCAGTACTATAACTATATGTTCCAGTAGTTGAAACAACTCCTGTCATATTATCCATATAAACTTTATAAGTTTTATTATTGTCAGTTACATTTGTTCCATCAATATTTTGTTTTAAATTAATTCTCTGAATAACATCATTAATGTTAGGATCAGTTCCGTTTCTTACAACAACAAAGAGTGCGTCATCCAACATGCAAAGATGTTGTATATTTCCAGACAGTTCCCAAGTAACCCAAGATTGCATTACTCTTTTTTCACCTGAAGTAAAATATCTAAAACCGTATATTTTATTTTTATCTTTTTCAGCAAATACAACAAATGAGTTTTCTCTACTGTTAGCTATTAAGTTAATATTTTTAGGAAATAGTTTTGATATAACTACACTTTGTTCTAGTATTACTGGTTCTCCTTCTCTTAAAACACTTGCCATTTCAAACATTCTAGTATATTTACCAGCGTTATCTAAAAAAGTTACGGTAGTGCCAAGTGATATAGGATTAGTTTTATGATTAAAATTATAAGTTGACATTGCATTTATTTTTGCAGTCAATGGACTTAATACATCACTATCTGTAGTCAACATAAACTGTTGATTTTTAGTAAATAGAAGTAAACCACTGTTTACCTGTATTCCGTCAAATAATATTGCTGGATATTCTGAACTGGCAGATATATCAATGTTATCTTCAGCTGATGCTGCTATTGCAGACTTCGGCCAGAAGTTAAAAAAGTCGCCAGGTCTTGACATGATTACGTTTTCATCACTTAGAAATACCAAACGATTTCTAAAGAAAACCATCTTATTTATTGTCTTTGTACTTGTAACCGTATCATCATCTGTTCCTGCAACAGTTGACATAAAACTTGGTTTAGGTGCTGTTAGGCTATCTCCAACAAGACAATCTTCATAATTTACTTGTTCAAGCGTAAAGTATTTTTCATTAGCTGTACCTGTTATAGTTCCTGATGCATCATCAAAACGCCTGACTAATTGTACAGGCATAGTAGATTTATCAAATGAAATTTGTCTGCCAGGTTTTGCACACTCTTCCCATACACCTGTTCCATCCAAATATTGTCCAGTAGCTGTTTGTCTGCCTATAAATCTTAAATAATAGTCATCTTCATCAGCTGCACTATTTTTAACTTTAACAACATAACCATGTTTACATTGTTGAGGTAAGTCAGCGACATCTTGTACCTCATTAGTTAGTACATTAAGTAACTCCCCTTGAGATGTTGAAATGTTAAAGACTTTAGTAGCATCAGCGTGGCTAGTATTTCTTGTTATATATAAACCTGTTCCGATTTGGGTTACTGTAAAAAATGTTGTATCTATTTTACTTTTAATACTACCTAAAATTGATTCGGCAGTAACAGTAGTTTCATTATCAAATGAAGTAGGAGAAGGACGTATCAAACCAAGATTAGCTTGAATTGACATTGTACTGACTTCCTTAATAGTGACTCGGTATCTAGCATTTTTCATCCAAACATCTACATAATCACCAACTTGCCATCCTTCACCACCATGTAAAAGATCATGTGTAGTTGTATATCTACAATGATATTCAGGAGCTGAAGATTGACCTTGTGCTACCGACTGACCTGTTGTGGTAATTCTTAAAAATAAGTCTTTTCTATCTGCCGCATTACCTCCATTAGGTGTAACAGTATAATTTCTGCTTGAATTATTACTATCAGCAAGTTGTTCTGTAATAGAATTATCCGTTGTATGTGATACTTTAAATATCCTTGTATCTACATTAGGACAATAACTATCAAGATCTTTATGGCTTGAATCGGAATAATTTCCTTGGTTATTACACATACCAGTAAAAGTATGAGTGCCAGGTTCAAATCCTCTGCCAGCTGCGTCAGAATAAACAGGAGTACCATTTTCAACTAGAGTAGTTCCGATTGGAGGAAACTGTCCTCTTAGGGTTATAGATGTCATATTAGGATCAGTTCCTGTTGCATAATCACTTCCACTACCTGTTGGAGGTCTGCAACTATTAGATGAATCTACTTCTCTAGTAACCTCAATACGAGTTGCTGTAGTGACAGTACTATAATGAGCAGGATTTGTACCATCTAAATCATATAAATTAATTCCATATTGACTGGCATATTTAATTTGTTTTAACTCTATAAATGCTTCAGGAGGTCTTACTGGTTCTAGATTGCTTGTACCAGTAAGCATTGCAGTAGGCTTTTCTCTGTTGGTTATAAATGTAAAATCATTCAAAGAAAGCGTTTGTATATCATCGTCAGCTGTATGAGATAAATAAGTAAATAATTGTGTTTGTGTAGTTGAGTCTGGAACAACTGTCATACTTTCACCATCAGAACATTTCCATAGATTTACGTGTCCATTTCTTTTTATTTGACCAATGTACTGTTCATCCTCATCTCTGTAATAGCTAAACCATTTACCATTATCAGCTGAATGTAAGCCTGTATCAGCGTTACTTCTAATTGATCCAATCAATATGCTGCCTGGACGCTTTTGTAATCCATGAGTTATATCAGGTAATACATTTTTTGCTGTAACAACTTGTCCTGGAATTTTCAATTCGTCAGGTTGTTGAGAAATACCACCATTAACCGAATTTATTTTTTGTGTGATACTTGCCATTAGCGTTGTAGTGCTCTAAAGGGTTGATAGGTTTGATAGGTTTGATTATGTCCTAAACCTAAATAGTTATGATCGCCTTGATTGCATTCATACTCAATACAATTAGCTCTGTTAAAAGCTTCTTGTTGTTGTAGAAGGGTTACTAAATTAGGGTTATTAACTAATTGAGTAGCAGCTCTGACTGATGCTTTGGCAATAATATATCTTTGAAATACTGAAGGTATATCAGTAAACGGAAATAGATATACTACGTCTATTTCAAGGTCGTCCTCAAACTCATATGTATGATTAACGGTGTCATATAAGTAGGTAATGTTATTCTGTACTCTTCTTACTAAATCCTGTGATCTAAATGTTTGACCATCAGTTAAATCATATCTAAGGATATTAGCTGCAATAGCTATGCGCTTAGTAGAAGTATTTCTAGATAATGGTACATGTTTTTCAATGTTAAATATCCAGCCTTCATTTTGAACGTCTTTATTTACTTCAGTAAGTATGTTATAAACAAACGATATTTCTGGGTTTTCATAATTTACTGATGTAACTGGTGATTGACCGATAGCTCCCAGTATTGAGTTCACTGCGGATAGTTCTGTATCGGTGTCAATTGTTGTGGGAGTTGTCATAAAAAAAAAGGGGGACCCGAAGGTCCCGTATAAATGTATAAATTAGAATGTAGAAGGAGCAGAAGTTCCAACGTACAATTCAACAGCGGCAGCTGGGTTTAAGTAATCTGCACCCATAGCCATGCGACCTAAGATCACATCACCTTGGTAGATTACAGAGATGTCGCCATTAGTTACCTGAACCTGTGGTCCGATAGCTTCAACAACACCAGCAGCTTCTTTCTGGAATATAAGTCCACAAGACACAGCACCTAACTCAGCGTTAGTACCATAGTCATTGTTTCTACCGGTTCCGTTTTCATCGACAGGTGTAGGTCCAATAAAGTCGCCAAGATTTCCAGGAGATGTTTCCCCTGTTGTACCACCATATTTAACACCATACTTTCCAAGGAAAGGAATGTTCATTGACTTGTAGATCTTGATTCCTGCAATTTCAATGATTCCGTTTCCGCCTTGTAAAGCAGTACCTTGAACGTCACGGTTAATTAATCCATTACTATTAACGTTTTGAATTAAGCTGTAGTACTGTCTTGGGTTAAGTACAGCTACTCTTCCCTGACCACTAACACCTTTCTCATCAAGAGCAGCAGCAGCGTCATAGAAAGCATTAACAATATCACCAGCATTATATGCGTCTGATTCGTCAGTAGAATCACCAACTCTGATCTGTGTTCCGCCAGGTTCTGCAAAGTTTGTAGCAGAAACTGGAGATGCTTGACGTGCTCCACGTGTGATAGAACGGAAGATTAGTCTGTCATATTTCTCAGCAAGAGCATATCCAATCTTCTTAGATATTTCTCCTCTTAATTCATAGTGAGCGAGTGTCTCGTCTAGGTCATACACGAATGCAGAGCTGATTAGTAGATCATCCATGTTGATAGTCTTCTCAGCTACTGGAGGTGCCTTGTCACTATTACCTAGAATTGGAGTTCCTGGAGTATGATAGTCCGAAGTCATACGACCTGTGTAGATGAACTGTAGAGATTTACCGTTCTTTAAGGTTCTCTTAGTAACGAGATCTCTAGCGATAGTCTCGTGTTGGAAGCCTTTGAACATTTCTCCACTAAACAGCTTCAAATACAGGGCGTACTTATCATTAGCTCCATCATAGCCAGTACCTGTAGATAGATTACTTCTACCTAGGGCAACTTGATTAGCATTAGCCATTTTAAGTTAAAAATTAAAGGTATATTTGTTCGTCTTTACGCGTAAAAAGTTGTGAGTCTTACTTGGACTCATGTGATTTGTGGTCTATCCCACCGTCATGACGGCTGATTGGTATCCTCCTTGGAGGGCAAAAAGCCAAATTGAGTAGGGAGGACTCGAACCTCCCTGACCGCCTAACCGATTACTCTTGTGTAAGCAACGCCACGATATACGAAAGTAACTTTCATGTGTCATCTCCATATACCTAAGCCCCGTTCCATGCTTAGGAATCATGCGTCCCCGAAGGGATGAACGGACGTAGCGTTATTCTTCTTTTTTAGTTTTTTTTGTAGTCTTTTTAGTTTCGTAGTTTTTAGCAACTTCTTTGTTTTGCTTTCTACCTTGAAACTCAGACTTCCAATGTCTTACGTTTTCTGCCATATTAATATGAGGGGTCACCCTCTGGTTCTTTGTATTTAGGAATCTCTTCTTGTCTATATTCCTCTAGTAATTTATCTACCTGTTTCTGTAGTTTTAGAATTTCTGGATCTTTAGTTTTCATACTGTTCCAATGGCGGATAACGCCAGAGCATATAAATAAGTTAGTGATTAAGGTTAGATATAAACAAAAATTTTTCAACCAATTTGTGGTGCTGATAGTGCAACTTGTGTTGACTCAGTTGAAGCTAAGTCAAGTGGGAAGTTATGAGCATTACGTTCATGCATAACTTCAAATCCGAGGTTGGCTCTATTTAATACATCTGCCCAAGTAGGAATTACTTTCCCGTTAACATCAACTACTGACTGGTTAAAGTTGAAACCATTAAGGTTGAAAGCCATAGTGCAGATTCCCATGGAGGTAAGCCATATGCCAACCACTGGGAAAGTACCAAGAAAGAAATGTAGAGAACGAGAATTATTGAAAGAAGCATATTGAAATATAAGTCTGCCAAAGTATCCGTGTGCAGCAACTATGTTATAAGTCTCGCCTTCCTGACCAAACTTATATCCATAATTCTGTGACTCAGTTTCCGTGGTCTCCCGAATGATTGAGGAAGTAACAAGGCTTCCGTGCATAGCAGCAAACAAAGCCCCACCAAAAACCCCTGCCACACCGAGCATGTGGAATGGGTGCATAAGGATGTTGTGTTCCGCTTGGAAGACAAACATAAAGTTGAATGTTCCACTTATTCCTAAAGGCATTCCGTCAGAGAAAGATCCCTGTCCGAAAGGATAAACAAGAAATACAGCTAGAGCTGCTGAGACTGGAGCTGTGTATGCAACAAAGATCCAAGGTCTCATACCTAATCTGTATGAAAGTTCCCACTGTCTTCCTGCATATGCAAGTACTCCTATTAAGAAGTGAAAGACTATGAGTTGATATGGTCCGCCGTTATATAGCCACTCGTCCAGTGTGCCAGCTTCCCAGATTGGGTAGAAATGTAGTCCGATTGCGTTTGAGGAGGGGACGACTGCTCCTGATATTATGTTGTTTCCATAGATTAAAGAACCGGAAACTGGTTCACGTATGCCATCTATATCAACAGGCGGTGCTGCGATAAAGGCGAGTATAAAGCAAGTAGTTGCAGCTAGTAAGCAAGGGATCATTAACACACCGAACCAGCCTACATATAGGCGGTTCTCTGTGCTAGTAACCCACTCGCAAAACTTCTGCCAGTTTGTTGTGCCTTCTCTTTGTAATGAGATTGCTGCCATTTAAAAAATTCCTGGAATTATTTGTCCTGTTGTTACGTAGGCTCCAAGAGCTGCTACGAAGCCAAGCATTGCTGCCCAGCCATTAAATCTTTCTGCTTCGGGTGTCATGGTTTTTTGTTTTGGTAATACTTGTATAGGTGGTTCATACGCATACTCATTTTCAAGCAGCGTATCTAAGTCTTTTGTTTTCATTTTTTTGGGGGTCTACCTTTTTTAGTTCCGTAGGTTCCCTTACCTTTAGGCATAATTAAAATTGTAGATCTGATCTATTAAGTTTTTCTACGACATCAGAACGATATGCTGGATCATTGTCGTAGCGAGGATCTGCCATGGCTTGCACAAGTTGTGCCTGACTTCTAAATACATCAGTAGAACTTGTACTCTTACCAGTTAGCATTCGACCCTCGTATCCATTGGAGTTGTCATATTTAGCTTTCAAACCATCGACTGCTAGTTGTATGACATTGGGATCTCCAGTGGAGACCACTTTGTCAAAACTTTGTATCTCTGCTTCGCTTAAATTTTTCTGACCCCACTCTGTAAGCTTTGTATATTCTTCTACACCACCTACACTTTTATGAATACTATCTATTTGATTTTGTGCTAGATCAGTTTCATCTGTACGAGGTGCGTCTTTAATACTTTCTAAGTATGCAGCAATTAATTCTTTGCTATCAAGTTGTGAAAACTTTTCTATAGTTTCAGGAGATAATTTATTATCATTATCGTAAAACTCTTTAGATGCTTCAGTAATTAAAGCTGTTGCTGGGTTAACTTCATCAGGTTCTTCTGTAGATTCTTCTTCAGTTTCTTCAGCTTCAGCTGTTGTCTCTTCAGCTTCTTCTCCTCCAAGTTTTTTCTGCAATTCTATATATGCTTTCTCTAAGTCTTCAGCATTTTTATATTTACCAGCTAATAGTTCACCTTGTTCTTTAGCTAATGCTTGTCCTACTTGTAGGGAATCTTGTTCCTCTGCCGATAGTTCATTAGTTACTTCAGGTGCATCATTTACTGTTAATGTTTCAGCCATGTTATTCCATAGGTTGTTCAGGTGGTTCTCCAGTTGCTGCTTCAGCTACTGAAGGATTTTTTGAGGGGTCCATTAATGGTGTCCCTGCAAGCTGACCGGCTTGGTCAACCATTGATTGTTGTATTTGTTGTTGCTGTGCTGCTTGCATTTCTTCTTGCATCTGTTGCTCAGTCTTAACTAAGTTCAGAACATCTATACCTTGAGCAGCTGCCAATCTCTTGATAGCTTCTGTTGGGTTAATGTATTGCATCAATGCTTCAGGACCTAGTGTCTGTGCAATAGTTCCTATAAATGCAGTTAAGCTCTCTCTATCTTGACCACGACCAAGAGCATTTACTCCAGCCACGATTTGTGGTCTTACTAAATCTTTTGGTATGTTTGGTATCTCTTTATTTCTCTGTAAAACTAAGAGAGTTCTATTGAGATAGGGAACTAGGAACTCAATTGTGAGCAAGCTGAAGAGCCCACCCAACTGTTGTTCTAGTTCTAACTGAGTAAGGCGTACCTCCTCAGCTGTGACTCTCTCAGCATTCCTTATGTTCATAACAAGGAAAGCTTCAAGTAATCTTTTTTCTATTTGTTGTGCCATGTTTGCAGCAGTAGAAAAATCTGCTGTCTTGCCGACTTGGACGACTTGTACGTCCTCTGCCCTGCCCTGAACTATGGCTCCGTTACCAGCTTGTGCGATGGTTGCTGGTTTAGTTGTACTGGAAGGGGAGACAAGAAATATAACTTTGGCAGCAGCACTAGCTCCTTCAACAAGAGCTTGTGATAAACCTTCTAAAGATTTAAGGTCGCCAAGAAATTCTTCTACTCTACCTCTACCATAATCTTCCCCATCGACTGTGTTGAATCTAAGGACTAACCACGGACTAGCTTTTCTTGGTGCTGTGCTACGACTGTTAGGTAGGATTTTATCATCCACTTCCTGATGCCAGATCCAGCGTCCACTTTTATCATCTAGTCGGACATGGGTATACACCTCTACATCGTTAGATCCTGAGCTTTTGTTTTCATCCACTACTGTTTCTGGATTAGGTTCAGGCAGCTCTATACCTAATACCTTTTTATTTATTAACTCTTTAGTAACGATCTCTATAACGTTACCGTTGCCGTCTCTATTGACAACAAATCTATTAAGTGGGTAGTTTTTAAGACCATCTTTACTCATAAATAAAAGAGCATTACCACCAACAATGAGATGTTTCAATGCTTGATGGATGACCACACGATCACTAGAAGCAGCAATGAAATCCATTATCATCCTCTCCATCTTGGAGAAAGAAAGATCCAATTCACTTCTAATTTCTGGTGATATCTCTTCACCTATCTTGTCATCTCTAATTTGTAATTTAAAGAATGTGGTTTGCGGTGGAAGCAAGGCGAGCATTAGCTTTGCAGCTAAAGTTACTACACATTTTGCACCCACCGATTGCCACGGTGTGGTTAATTTTTTATGATTCTGTCTTGTACTTAGATCGCTATCAATTAAATAAGGCAACGTGAGTTCTGAGCACTTAACAGCAGTATCTAAAAATTGATGTCTGTCGCTGCTAAGTTTCTCATATCTTTCACGTGCTGACTTCATTATTGATTAGGGGTTCCAGTTGGATTTGTACCTGTATTAATAGATGGTTCTAAATTAATTCTTAAAGATCCGGTCCCTTTAGTCATAGGGTTTTTATCTTTTTTACTCTTTGTTCTCCTTACCTTTGGATCTAACTCAGTTCCTATTGGTTCTGGTGGTGGCGTAGGAGCTGGTGGAGCTGGTGGAGCTGGTGGAGCTGGAGGTAATGGAGGTGGTGGCGGTGGAGATGGTGGTCTGCTAAAAATACACATTTAAATTTCCTCATCCATGATGGATTTTATATATTCAATGACGCTGGCTTGTCCAGCTCGGTACATAATTGTCTGTACATCTTCTTTAGGATGAATAGGTTTCCATCCAAAGTTTTCCTCAAGTCTTTTTAAAAGCTCATCTAATCTCTCGTTGTGAAGCTTAAGAGTACTGAGGGAGATTTGTGTTTGCATGTTCAAAGAAAGCTGGCATACGTGCAGCTTTGGTGGCATTAAATTCTGGTGCTTTACCTTCATACATAAGTCGATCACTTGCATCGAGCCAAAATTTTTTGCTCAAATATTGATCGTCATGTATTTGATTTAAAGGTTGCATGATCCAATTGATCGTAGCTTTTCTTAATTTATCCAGGCTCTGACTAGGTTTTAGTCCAAGCTCTGCACAAACAAGACTGTTCGTAGCTACATGTATCTGCTCGTCTCTAGATATATCGGCACTTACTGTTCTTAAACCAGCGTCACCATTAAAACGAAAGAAAGGTAGTATTACAAAAAAGATTGCTCTTTCTATTACCAATGCTTTCAGTATTGTGTGATCTGGGTGGGCTATCCACGCTTCTTTAAGGCGTAATGCCTCGGCTTCAGCTTTATCATTTACGCCTATAGCGTTAGCGATATATCCAAGTGCTAAGTCATGGTTGTCTTCGTCTTTTATGTTTGATTCCAAAAGCTCTCTACTTTTCTCAGGAATCTCAGAGAGTGAATCAGATACAAACGCGCCAACTGGACATTCCATGTTGCGTACAGCGAGAGCACGGTACACCGTTTCTTCTGCGCCATATTTAAGTTTTCCTTTAGTGGTCTGGACCGGTGTCCATTTTCGTTTTCTATTTAATAATTTTTCGTAGGGGTTCATTGTTGACAGTCACAAGCTATTTCATCAGGTTTGTTGCTCATTAACTCTGCCAAGTAATCATCAACTTCGGATTGATCTAGTGCTGCATAAGCATCAGACTTATCTTGAGTATCGCCCATTACTTGTAACGAGTAGTAGAGCGAAGTCTGTGGGCTTTTAAGCCACTCTTCGATAAAAGCTTCATCGTAAGTCACCATGTCACTCCAAGAATTGAAGCTATAGCCATGAAGCAATCCAGTTCTATCAAGCATGATCATTATCTGATCTGCTACTAATTTATAATTCTCCCATCCAACTTCAGATGCGATTTCTACATTGCCATATTGTACTTGTTCTACCCCAAATTCACCTGAATCCCTGTCAACTGTACGTGCTATAGGAGGTGCGATCTCAGGAGTTGCTGTAAAGCCATTGAGATCTCTACTTCTATATGAACAACTAGCTGTTGGAGCTATGGCAAATGCTCTAACCATGTTGTTCTCTCTTGCGATGTTAGCTGCTTCTTGTATGCCGAGAAAAAGTTCACGCGCAGCTAACCCTGCGTATCCTTCGTAAGGTTGAGCATCATTTGTTGCTTCAAGTGCCTTACCAAACTCGGCATATGTGATGTTGTTATTAGCTAAAAAGTTAGCTAGACCTAAGAGTCCGAAGCCAACTTGCCTGTCGATACTTGGAGATAGGTACTCTCCAGACTCGTCAATCCCTGTCCTACCATGAAGCTCACACAGCGAGGACATGCCTTCACGGAAACCTGATCGTAGGTCGCCGATACGACAGGCAGACATATTAAGGTGCTGTAAGAGACACGTTCCTCGTGAGGGCAAGTAAACTTCAAGACAGACGTTGGAGTATATTCTGTTTCCTTCATTATCCTGTTTTATTTTGTTGAGCCAAATATCTCCTTTTGCAATTCCTCGTAGGATTGCTTCCTTTGTTCCAGTATCTGTTTCAGCCCACGAGGATTCGGTGAGGTCAACACATCGTTTAACCCATGGGAGTTCTTCTCTGGGGACTTGCACGAAGTCAATAATATCGGCGTGATCAATGTCAAGGTGAAGAACACACGCGCCATTGCGATAGGTTCCACCTCTTCTAAGTATTTCATTTAATGTTGAGTAGATTTTTGCGAATGAGACTGGTCCTGATGCAACGAGAGTATCAGGTCCCTTATTTGTTTCTGTTCCTGCGGGTCGAAGTTTCGACAGGTGGACTGCGACTCCTGCTCCAAAGCGTAGAGCATGGCTAACAAAACGCCAGCTTGCTTCGATTCCATTTGGTCCCTCCATTGAATCTTCAACTACGAAAATTGTGCATGATACGGGTAGACGGGCAGTAGGATTATCAATCCATTGCTGGACTCGACCAGTCCTAGCTATGATGTTTGGTTCTGTATTCGATTTCATTTTGTAAGTAGTGGACAGCTTTTTTTAAATCTTCTATGTGGTTTTCTTTATATCCTGCTCTGCATGTGTATTTGATTACGTTTCCGAGGTGAAATCCGAGTCCTTGGTCTCTAATAAAATCCCAAACATCAATGGAACCTCGTTTGTAGTACGAGGGTCCGTGGTCGTTGGTGGTTTCGGCCATTTTTCTATAAGGTTTTTAATACAATTTGATAAGACAAATGCTTGCTCTTGTAATGCCATCATTACTATTGCAATGTCTTCTTTTTTTGTCTCAGGTTTAGCTAGTTGAATCTCCAACTGTCGCAACTTCAAGTCTTGCTCCATCGTCAATTCTGTAATCGGTTTCGGGGGTCCAGAGTATGGGTTCTTTTTTCTCATAATCGTAGTCGTCAGTTGTAAGTATGCGAGCAAGTTGTGCATTAATTAATGCGTCTTTTTCAGTCATGCCTTTTTCTTCAAAAGTTTCTACAACTGCTTTCCATGTGTAGCCTTTAAATTTAAAGATTTGTTCAGCACGTTTTATACCAATTCCTGGAACTCCTGAGTAACCGTCAGTGTTATCGCCAGCTAATGTTTGTATGAGATGCCATTTAGCACCCTCTTCAGGTGTAATCTCAACTGTCTCTTTAAAGTCATAAAGTTTACCAGCAATCTGTCTCATATCTTTATCAGGTGAGACAATGATGTTGCCTTTGTACTTAGTTGCGTAGATACCTAAAGCATCGTCAGCTTCTAACGTATCTTTAATAATTACTTTGTACTCTAGCTTAAGGTTATTTATGACCCTTTTGAATCCACAGGGCTTTTTTCTCTGTCGATGACCTTTGTATTCCGGTAAAATTTTTTTCCTAAAATTATTAGGGCTAGTGAAGAAGAGAATCATCTCATCAAACTCGCCTAATTCTTTTGCAATCTTGTCTAATTCACGTTTTACACATTTATATGCTTCAGTAAAATTAGAAGTTACTACGATTAAATCTTCCCCAAAATCAATCTCAGTTTCTGTCGATGCACAGCATTTATATACTATGTAATCGGCATCTATTAATAATTTCATAAACTAATGTACTTCTGCCCAATTCAGTCCAGTCTTTGACTCTGCTGCTATTGGAC
>VTLG01004627.1_pt1 | contig 16728 bp, 31 predicted proteins | sample 4694571 | NCBI WGS metagenome assembly VTLG01 (sample SAMN12604809, study PRJNA352737) | marine metagenome | biome: ENVO:00000447; feature: ENVO:00000209|ENVO:00000569|ENVO:01000036; material: ENVO:00002151; isolation source: viral sequences binned using virsorter ...
ATGCACCATGTCTTAGAGCAATATTTAAAAGGTATTGGATATTTAAATTTATCAAAGAGCGGAGCGTTGCCAAGAATGATGGCTCATACAATTGTTTCTAATCTTGACAAATTTAGTCAGGTATGGGGAACAGAGGTCACGTTATCTTATAAAGACAGATGGGCAGGAAGTGCCGATTTAATTGGTGTGTATGATGGTAAACCATCTATTCTTGATTTTAAACAATCAAATAGACCAAAGAGAGAAGAATGGATTGAAGATTATTTTTATCAACTCTGTGCATACATCATGGCTCACGAATCAATGTATGGAAAAATAGAACAAGGCGTTGTATTAATATGCACTGTAGATTTAGTGTTTCAAAAATTTATTTTGTCAGGAGATCGTTTAGAAGTATTAAAGAAAAAATGGTTAGAGAGAGTAGAGCACTTTCATGCTCTACAATCCCTCGGAGAAAGAACTAAAGAAACTTCATAACCTCTTCACCTAAAGTGTCCGCACTTATTCTTAATTTATTATTTAAAGCTTTAATAACAAACTCATCAATTGTTCCTCTTGCAATAATATCTATATAAGTCACACTTTTCTTTTGACCAAGTCTGTGAGCTCTGTCTTCGGATTGAACTCTTACTTCTAAGTCAAAAGTATTATTGTAATAAATTACTGTATTTGCTTTTGTTAAATTCAAACCATAACCACCAGTAACAGGATTACCTACAAAAAATCTAACCTTATCATCCTCTTGAAATTTTTTTACATTTTCTGTTCTTTGATCTACTGACACACCTCCGTAAATGGCTACAACAGAATTAGAACCATAAGCCTCTTTTATTTTTTTTATTATGTTTTCAATGTTATAAACAAACCTTGCCCAAATAATTATTTTACCATCGGTCTCTTCAAGAATATTCATGAGTTCATCTAACTTTGAATCCTTGATAACTTTTTTTTCTCCTGAGTTTGTTACAATGTGACCATTACAAACTTGCTGCAATTTTATAATTTCAGTGAGCTTATTGTTGTAGCTAACACTATTATCTTCTATAATTGTTCGAGCATATTGTTTTAAATCGTTGTAAAATTTTTTTTGTTCTGTCGAAAGATCAACATATCTTTTTTGATAAATTTTATCAGGTAGATCTAAACAATCTTTTTTTCTGACTCTATATGAAAATTTTTTTAATTTGTTTTCAAGTTCATCTAAATTTTGATAGTATATAGGTATTTGAACATGTCTGCCGTTTGTTTGTATTTGTTTCATGACAGAATATCGAGCACGAAAGACATAATAATTATCATAGCCTAATAATGATGGACTCAAAAAATCACATTGGCTAAATAAATCTAAGGGAGATTTCGTAATTGGAGAGCCTGTTAAAATTCTTTTGTAAATTATCTGTCGGCATAGTTCTATTATTCTTTTTGTGCGTTTGGCTTGTCGGTTCTTAATTGTCGTTGCTTCATCAACAATGGCACACATTCTCGATTTGTTAAAAGCAATAAAATCTTTAACTGCTTTGCTGCCACTATCATGCGAAAACGCTTCAACATTTATTAAAAAAAAATTTAAACAATTATCTTTTACTTCAAAACTTTTACTTAATTTGTGAACACCAATATTAGTTTTTACAGGACAATGTGTTTCAATTTCATTGATCCAATTTCTATAAACTGAGTTCGGTGCAACAACTAAAACAGCATCAATTTTATTTTGTTGATGTAAGTATGCAACATTATCAATACTTACTTTTGTTTTACCAGTGCCCATCTCCATAAAGTATGCATAGTTATTTTGACAAGCTCCCTGAATGAGAGCTTGTCGTTGATGTTCGTAAGGTTGCGTTTTGTAATTATACTTTGTCATTCTACACAATCTTATATGAATAAGTTTTGCCTTCAAGAAAAAACTTGTACTGATTACCTTTAAAATTAAAAAGCGTCCATCTGCTACATCCGTATCTAAGTGCAGATCGAATTTCCCTAGCACCTAATTTTGGATTTTCCTTAGCCAATACTTTTTTTAATTTGTAAAAAGTATTATGACCATTTTTAATGTGAAGATATATATCTGAACAAAGTCTTTGTTTAAAAGTTTCTGTTAATTTAATTTTAGTCATTAAGCCACCTCCTTTTTTTTATATTTTTGCAAAAACTTCGTTAGTTCTTGCATCATCAAATTCAGGAGAACCCTTTGCATCTTTTGTTTCAAAAAACACATCCATATCCATTGCATTTGTAAATTGTCTACCTTGCTCAGAAAAAGTTACTTTAGCATCTTTTAAAGATGGAAAAGATTCTACCAAAACTGATTTAGTTACAGAACATATATTATCCATAAGATCCCAAGGTAATTCCATCCAATCAACATTAGTATTTAAAACTGCTAATGCGTTTACTGAGAAATCTCCACAATCAAATTGTTCTATATTAAGTTTTAAAGCAACCACACTAACTTGGTTGTTTACTGATATTTGTTTATTAAAAGTTAAAGTTTTCATTTTTTTCTCCGTAATGTTTGGAGGAGATTTGTGGTACTCCTCCTTGACCATTTGATTGGTTAGTATTATCTCTGCAAACTTGTTGCCCAAGCTTTAAGTTCTTCAACCTTAGCTCTAGAGTTTTCACTAAACATCTCGTTCCTTGATCCATACAAAGATCTTGGTAATCTCTTCTGTAAGAACCAAGTGTACCATTTTCTTTTAGATACATTTTTGTATCCCTGTCTTAACTTGATCACACGAGAATACTTGTCAATCAATTTGTTTATGAAGATAGAGAACGCAGATTTATCTCCATAGTTCTCAAGACCATAATGAACACACCACTCAGCTACTGACTGGCTAGTATTAACTCTGATCCAATCTTTCATCTGATCTTCAACATCATGTTTCCAAACAGTATCCATAGATACTCTCTTCACTTCATTGTAATACTTAACCTTGTGACTAAGCCTAGTTACAAAGTGAGCTGCCATCTCACTATTAATAAAATAGAAAGTTTTAGTTGGTGTTAAAACATATGATGCTTTGTTGTAATCCCTAGGAGTTACAATTCTCTTAGATGTTTCAACAGTTACTTTAAATAATAAATCATAATGCATTTTTTTTTTCTCCTTGTAAGTGTGAAATTTCATTATCCCACACTAATATATTATCACATCCAGTATGTGATACAATACCTTTTTTTATTTTTTTTATAAGTCATTGATTTTATTGCTTTATTTTTTTATTTTTTTTATAAATTAATTGCTTATCACATTTTTTCTTGACGGAAATAATTTTCTATTGTAAGTGTAGATCATAACTTTTTAAAATAAGGAGTGCTTATGGACTTAGAAAAAGAAGCTGCAGTAAATGTAGATACAAGCCTTACAGTTGACATAGCTGATAAGTGCAATGAGTTATTAGCCACTCGGAAACAAATAGAAAGATGCGAAGCGAATCTTGCCGATTTAAAAAAAGACGAGAAAATCTTAGCAACAAATGAAATTCCGAAGGCTATGGCAGAGGCAGGTGTGACCATGTTAAAATTATACGATGGTTCAACTGTTGAAGTAAAACCAATTTATTCAGCTCGCATGCCAAGTGATTCTCGAAAGCAAGAAGCGTTTGAATGGCTTCGAGAAAATGGTGCAGGTGATCTGATTAAAAATATTGTGTCTTTGAATTTTGGTAGAGCAGAAGATAGCGATGCTAAAAAACTTTTTGAAAATTTACAAGAACAAGGATACAATGTCAGTCAAAACGAAAAAGTTGAACCAAACACGTTAAAAGCTTTTGTAAGAGAAAAATTACAAAAGGGTCAAAATGTTCCAACTGATTTGTTTTCAGTATTTGTAACAAACCAAACATCAATTAAAACGAAGGAGTAATCATGAACCAAGTTACAGAAAAAAAAAATAACGTTCCTCAAAAGTTTAATCTTGAAGAACATGCCAATGAGGGTGGAGAGTTTATTACAGCTCGTGACACCAAGTTACCAATTCTAAAAATACTTTATTCTAATTCACCAGTTCTCGATGAGAGCGATGGTAAATTTAATGAGAAAGCAAGACAAGGTGATATCTATAATGAAATCACTGGTAGTTTATATAAAGGTAAAGAAGGTGTGTTAGTTTCACCATGTTTATTTTTAAATACTTTTAATGAATGGAAAGATAGAGGTGACTCACCTGGCAGACCAATTGCTATCCATAACAGAAACTTTGATATCAACAATTTAACAACACGTTCTGATGACGGAAAAGATAGATTAGAAAATGGGAACTATGTCGAAGATACGGGAAATCATTTTGTTTATATACTTGATAAAAATTATGCTCCTGTTGAAACAGCGTTAATTACAATGAAGTCTACACAAAAAAAGAAATCCAAACTTTGGACTTCAATGTTGCAGTCAAGAAGAGTTAAAGGATCAAAAGGATTTTTTTGTCCACCTCATTATAGTCAAGTGTATAAATTAACGACAACAAAAGAATCAAATTCACAAAACTCATGGTATGGATGGGTTATTGAGTTTGATAAAATTTTAAGTCCTGAAAGCAACCTTGCTACTTTACAGGTTGTAAAAGGTTTTTATGAAAGTGCAAAGACTTCTGATATTTTTGGGACTGTTGCATTTGATGAAGAAAATAAAAAAACAAGCACAGAATCTGTTCAGCAACCAGCTCAACAAGCTGATGCCAATTCAGATGTTCCTTTCTAATGAAGGAACAAATTCTTGAATTGTTTACTAGTGACAATTCTCGCTACCTCAAGTCCTCCCTTACTGGGGAGGACGATGAGAGAGGTAAGAAGCAGGCTCACTACTCCACGATCCACGAATCAGTCACGGCTGACGTTTGGGGTCAACACCTTAATGGCAAAATAAGATTAGGTCTTAAACCCGAAATTAATGGTCAGTGTAAATGGGGTTGCATTGATGTAGATCCTAACAATTACAAAGACTATTCAGAAAAAAAATATGTACAAATAATTAAAAAATATAAATTACCTTTTGTGCCAGTAAAATCAAAATCAGGAGGCTTGCACATTTTTATTTTTTTTACAGAAATGGCTGATGTAAAAAAAGTCACTGATAAATTATCTGAAATAAACGAACAATATTTTCTAGCTCAAGAAATTTTCCCATGCAATAAAGCAGTAAATATGCCTTATCATAATATGAATGCTTCTATGGAATTTGCTTTTGATGAAAACAATACTCCTGTAATGATTGGCAGATTTATTCAACTTGCTAAAAAACAAATGATAGAACCTAACAAATTTTTTGAGTTAAAAGTTGAAGAGTATGAAGCTGAAAGTGAATGGAAACATTATCCCCCCTGTGTACAAAAATTAATTCAAGAGGGATGGAGCGGTAATAACAGAAACAATTTTTTATTTAATGTGCTTGTGCTTGAAATGAAAAAGAATTCTACTTTAACATTACAACAACTTGAAGAAATTGCACAACACAGAAACACAAATATTTTTACAAAACCTTTAAGTAAAAACGAAGTATCTCAATTAACAAAGTCAGTGCATAAAGGTGGTTATGAATTTCAATGCCCACCAAAACATCCTGAGTATAATCCAATTTGTAATAAAGAATTATGTAAAACAAGACGCTTAGGAATTGGTGAGGCTGTTCCTGAGATCATAGAATTTTTTGAAAATATTAATTACATACAAGATACAAAAAATATTTGGTATGAGTTTGATTACAAAGGTCAGAGAATTAGTGTTACTCCTGAAGATATGAAAGATGAAAAAGCATTTAGAGTAAAGCTACTTCGACACAGAGTGTATTGGTTGACTCTACCGAAACCAAGAAAAGGTCCTAGTCCTTTTGAATTACTTATGAAAACTATTGTCGATAAATCAGAAGAATCTACAGACCATCAATATACTGACACTGTAGAGGAGGAACGCTATTCCGTCCTGAAAGATTTTTTCGAGTCACATATTGAACAAGATAAGTTTGAAAAATTAAAAGATGGCTATGTGGTCTTAGACTCAAAAACAAACACTTGTTATTTTAAAAAACTAACTCTTGATAGATTTCTGAAAAAGAATGCAGCTCGAACATTCAACACTACGGCTGACGCTTTACGAATGTTAGGATGTAAAAGAGCCGATTATAAAGAGGGTGAAAAAAATGTATGGTTTGTTGACATGCCAGATTTTGTAAGTCATCAGAGTATTAAACCTAAAGATAAAAATTCTACAGAAATGGATGAAGAACATCATGACAAGTTCAGGAATACAAAAGCACAAAAACCTGTATAGAAAAACAGTTAAGATTTTCGGTCCTCCAGGCACTGGTAAAACACACACCTTGATCGAAAGAGTTTTAAAAAAACATTTAGCTAGAGGCATACACCCAAAAGACATTGCCTTTATTTCATTTACCAACAAAGCTGTCGACACAGCAAGAGACAGAGCCTTGGCAACTTTTACACAATATACAATGGATGACTTTGAAAGATTTAAAACGCTTCATAAATATTGCAGGCGTTATTTTGAAGAAGAGGTTTTCGATCCTAAAAACTGTATGCTTGATTATGCATTACAAGCTAAGATAATTAAAACATCTGATAATCGTTTGTCTGATGATAATTTTCATTATAAAGATTGGTCACTAGGCGTGTATGATAAAGCACGAAACACGCTTCAAGAACCTCAGCTAGTTTATAAAAAAGAAAGTTACAGAAAAGATAGTCTTGAAATTTTTCTTAGAAAGATTGACACATACGAGCACTATAAAAAAGATTCGTTTATTGATTTTACAGATATGATTGCAAGGTCAATTGATGAAGTAAACTTTCCTCCACTTGAAATTTTAATCTTAGACGAAGCTCAAGACTTTACACCTTTACAATGGTCGGTCATTTATAAGATGGCAGACAATGTAAAAAAAATTTATTTAGCAGGTGATGATGATCAAGGTATTTATAAATGGAATGGAGCAGATCCAAAATATTTCACCACTTATTTTCCTGGTCGCAAAGTTATCCTGAGACAAACAAGAAGATTTGGTGAAGAGATTTATCGTTTTTCTCAAATCATTAGACGAGGAATTTTTGATAGTGTTGAAAAAGATTATGACTGCTTACCAAAAAAAGGCAGCGTAAAAAGATATTTAAATTTTAGTGAAATACCTTTTCACACGTTGGAAGGCACTTGGTATATTTTAGGTAGAATTCATTCAACTGTAAATGAATTAAGAATGTGTGCAAAAGATGTAGGCTTATATTTTTCTGATAACAAGGGAAATAAAAGTTTTGATGTGAAGCAATGGGAGGCTATAAAATCTTGGACAAAGATAAGCAATAATAAAAAAATCAGTAGGAATAGTGCAGAAAACATGTATAAATACCTTAGAGAACTAAAAGATTTTAATTTTAGAACACCGAAGTTTTGGCAAAATATACCTGAGACTCAGATGTTTGATTTAAAAGATTTAAGAGAATGGTGTGGCTTAGACATGGATGATTCTTTTTTAAAAAAAAATTGGTGGGAGGTTTTGAAAAGAAATTTTAAAGATAATCAAGTGACCTATTTTGTTCAGTTGTTAAAAAATTATGGTCAAAAAATATTATCAAATGACCCTAATATAATTATTGATACAATACATTCAGTCAAAGGTGGTGAGGCTAATAATGTTTTAATTTATTCAAAAACTAATTATGCATCCACTTATGATAAAAAAAATAAAGAAGAAAAGTCAGATGAGAAAAGAGTTTATTACACAGCCGTCACAAGAGCCAAAGATACTTTACATATCCTTTCCACTGACTTTCGATTCCACTACCCAATCGGAAAAGATTATTTAATTTATTTACAGGAGAGAAAATGACCAGTCCTTACTTTGAAGAATTACCTGTTGGACAATTCTATAGTCCTGAACTTCACAACATAATTTTTAACCCTAAAACACAATGGGTAAAATATTTTAATTTTACAGCTACACCAATACCTTTAAAAATACTTTTTATGGATGATTTTTACATATGGTTGTATGGCAAACATAAATACAAAGCTGGTGTTCTAAAGATGGAGAATCAAACAATTTATAATTGGCACAGAGACTCAACCAGAGGTGTGTGTATCAATTCATTAATCATGACACCTAATACTTCATATACATTTTTTAGAGAGTATAATGATGTAAGCCATTCTATAATTGAATTACAATATTATCCTGGTAGCAGGTTTATATTTAATAATCAAAAGGATCACATGGTCATAAATTACAATGGCACAAGGATGATGCTTACTATAGAATTTGAAGAAGACAAAAACAAACTGAGGTACATGGATTTATTAGATGAAATAAAAAAGGATTTTTTAAATGAAAAATGATCTTTGGGATAGAGGTGGTCAATATTACACAGTATTTAAAATACAACCATCACAATTTATTAACGAAAACAAAATACTTTTTGCCGAGGGTAATGTTATAAAATATATATGCCGACACAAAGGTAAAGGTGGTAAAGAGGATTTATTAAAAGCAAAGCACTATATAGACATGATAATAGAAAGAGATTACAAATGAAATGTTGGCACTGTAATACAGAATTAATATGGGGTGGTGATCATGATATTGAAGAAGAGAGCGATGAATTTTGTATGGTTACAAATTTATCATGTCCAGAGTGCGGCTCTTATGTTGAAGTATATTTACCGAAAGATGACCCTGAACCAACTTGGCAGGAAAAACTAGTGGCTGCAAATGACTAGTTTACAACTTACATTTAATTTTAAAAAACACATCTGGTCAGCTCCGAGTGAATATAAAGATCTCGGAGATGCACAGGAAATTGCAATAGACTTAGAAACTAAGGATGAGGGCATAAATAATGGACTGGGAGCTGGTTGGGCAACAAACCAAGGAGAGATAATTGGCTTTGCGGTTGCTACTGAAGGGTGGCAAGGCTATTATCCCTTTGGTCATTTTGGCGGTGGTAATTTAATTAAAGAACAAGTATTAACATACATGAATGATATTTGTTCATTGCCCTGTCGAAAAATTTTTCATAATGCTCAATATGATGTTGGATGGCTCAACGCTTATGGTATCGAAGTTAAAGGAGAGATTGTTGATACCATGATTGCAGGAGCTTTAATCGATGAGAATAGATACACTTATAAATTAAACGCTTTAGCTAAGGATTATTTAGGAGAGTTGAAAGCGGAGACAGATTTAAATGAAGCAGCTCAGGCTCATGGCGTTGATCCTAAAGCAGAGATGTGGATGTTGCCCGCAGAACATGTTGGATATTACGCTGAACAAGATGCACGGCTCACGTTTCTTTTATGGCAAAGATTTAAACATGAAATACATTCACAAAGTTTAGAGACTATATGGGATCTTGAAAGACGTTTGTTGCCAATACTAATAAAGATGAGAAAAAAAGGTATTCGAGTTGATGTTGAAAAAGCATCCTCTTTACAAAAAAAGTTTATTGAAAAAGAAAAAAATATTTTATTTAAAATAAAAAAACTTGTGGGAAAAGATATTGATATTTGGGCAGCAAGACAAATTGCTTTTGGTTTTGATAAATTAGGTATCACATACCCTAAAACTGAGAAAAGTGGTGAACCAAGCTTCACGCAAAATTGGTTAATAAACTCTGATCATGAAATTTCTAAACTGATTGTGCATGCTAGAGAGATTAATAAATTTCACAACACGTTTTTAAACTCGATAATGAAGTTTGAATATAAAGGCAGAATCCATGCTGAAATAAATCAATTACGTTCTGATACAGGAGGCACTGTCAGTGGAAGACTAAGTATGTCAAGTCCCAACCTCCAACAATTACCTGCACGCAATAAAGAATTTGGACCGATAATTAGAGGACTTTTCCTTCCTGAAGAGAACTACCAATGGGGTTCTTTTGATTACTCTCAACAAGAACCTCGTCTGGTAGTGCATTATGCTTCAAGTATTGGTGAAGGCTACGAGGGTTCACAGGAACTTGTCGAAGCTTACACAAAAGCTAATGCTGATTTTCATCAGACTGTGGCTGACTTAGTTGGTATAGATAGAAAGCAGGCAAAAACAATTGGTCTTGGTTTGATGTACGGCATGGGTAAAAATAAATTAGCAAACATGTTGGGTTTAGGTTTTGATGAAGCTAGTGCACTCATAGCTAAGTTTAATCGCAGAGCACCTTTTGTAAAATTATTATCTGATCGATGTATGAAAAAAGCTAACAGCGAAGGAGTTATACGAACTAAACTTGGAAGAAAATGTCGTTTTGATATGTGGGAAACAAAGGATTTTGGTATTCATACTCCTGAAAAATTTGAAAATGCTTCTGCAAAATATGGTGCTAATAATATTAAAAGAGCTTTTACTTATAAAGCTTTAAATAGATTGATTCAAGGATCAGGAGCTGACCAAACAAAAAAAGCTATCGTTGACTGTTATGAACAAGGTGATTTGGCTCTTTTACAAATTCATGATGAGTTATGTTTTAATGTTTCCTCTGAAGAGCATGCTCAGAAAATAAAGACAGTGATGGAGGATGGCGTGAAACTTAGGGTTCCAAGTGTAGTAGACGTTGCTTTAGGCAAAGACTTTGGTGAAGCGAGTTAGTATTTCGCTTTTGCTTCTTTTATATCGGCTAACACCAAATCTTGCTTTATAGCATCAATTCTTTTTTCGATATCTTTCATTTCAATGGAGTAAACACCACTTTCAGTATACATAGCATTCCATTTAGATTCTAAAGACATCTTAGCATGTAACAATTCCGTTATTGCCATTTTCACTTCCTTTCATAATTAAAGTATAAAAAAGATTATAAAAGATGTCAATTAGCTTGCATTATCACATTTAAACATATATATTTATAATTGATATTAATTATTACGAAGAAAGGCTTAAATATGATATCGTACTTAACAAAAGAACAGTTCATTGAATTGAACGAAAAAGCAATCAAGCTTAAAAAAAATCGATCTGTCGAAAGATATGAATATGAAAATATCGAGGACGGAAAAAAACTTCCTGTGATGTTTCACATGCTGCATAACGACATTGAAATTAGAACGCAGATTGCTACAAGTGAAAATTCTGTTGCTTGGTTAGACATGGATATTAAAGATTACAATAATCTAAATAAGGCATCCATACCTGATCATTTGGATACCAACAGACCAATTTTATAATATTAATATGGGGTGTGAGAATAATTTTAATATTCTCACACCCACAAACATAAGGAAAAATTATGGATACTACAAAATGGCACACAGTTGCTATAAGAAAAGATTGCTACTACAAATTAAAAGGTCTATGCTCAGTAAAATATAGAAGACCTAATAATATGATTAGCAAAATGATTGATGAAACAATTCGTTATCAAGCAAAAAAAGAGGGCACAAGTTATGAAGCCTTTTCAGAACATCTTTTAGAAAAAGGAAAAAAATCAAATGCCAGAGATTAAACCTAGATGGGCAGAATTTTTAGTTTACATAGATAATAAAAATTATGCCACAGGTTATAGAGACGATGAACAACCTCATGAAGATTATGAAAAGGGTATTTACGTTTCTATACCAACAAGAATTCCTGTAAGAACCGATACTCTTTTTGAGTATGGTGGTCACAAAATGAAAGCTTTAGTTGTAACTAAGTGTGATAATTTTGAAGATCATTTTAAAGTTTTTTGTAGAGAGATAAAATGAAATGGATCGTAATATTTTTTTTAGCTAATGGACTGGAACATGTTTATGGCGAAGTGGATATTTGTGACTACGATAAAATATGGGAACAAGTAGATATCTATGAAGCTCAAACAAATAAAGATGTTACAGGTTGGGGATGCTATGACGAAAAAACTTTCATCTTACGACAAAAAGCTAAAAAAAAATTAGGGACAGGTGTTTAATTTTTTAATAATAACATTTTGGTTTGAGTTAAATAATAAATTACATATGAAACATTTTTTTAATTTTCGATATGCAGATTGCGAAACTGCGATTGCAAAAATTGTTAAAGACTTTGAAAAAAAAAATATTAATAAAAAAATAAAAGCCGCCAAATGTAATGATCCTATCATTTGGTTTAAAAAATATAGGCTTAACAAATGGGATCAAGTAAAAGACAAGGAGTAAAAAAATGGAAACATTAATAATAGGATTAGTTTTTAATTTATATACATGGAGCAATGCTGATTTTTTTGTACAGAAAAAAAACAATGAGAGACAATATACTTGTGTCTGGGTTGATAAAGGTTGGTCAAAAGCTGATCCAAAAAATCCTGCGTTAACTTTACCTGGTGGCTATACAAAATATAAACAAGAATGTGTGACAAAAGAGAAAGAATGAATATAAAAGAAAAAGTTCTTATTTATGAAGTTTGTGAAGAATGTCATGGCAATGGTTTCATTAAATGTGACAGGCTTGCTGATAAAGAAATAGATACAACTTATATTTGTAATGCCTGTGGTGGCTCAGGTCACTCAGGAGCTCGAACTAAATCATGAAAACTATCCAAGTCTTTAATGAAAAAACAGTATGTTGCAGGGGTGAAGACTCAGGAGGTCATCCTCTTATTTACTTGTCACTTGAAGGAGTTGACAAAGTAATGTGTCCGTATTGCAGTATCGTATTCGAAAAAATCAAAAGACACTGACCTAGACACACGCACCACGAACCTTTACTCTATAATTAGGGGAGAATTGGTTTGGCTAATAAATACACACGAATACCTAATGAAAAGTTGTTTGTCAAAAACTCAAACTACAAAAATTATACACATCTAAAAAATAGAATTATCAAAGAAAAGCTCATTCCTTATGAATGTGCATTCTGTGGTAATGAAGGTGAATGGAAGAAAAAAAATTTATCGCTTGTACTTGATCATATAAATGGGGTAAAAAAAGATAACAGGCTTGAAAATCTTCGATTTGTTTGTCCTAATTGCGATAGTCAGTTACCAACATTCAAATCAAAGAACATCAAATATCAAAGAGACAACAACAAATTTAATTACAATCTTAACGGCTACGATCCCACAATTTATAAAAAAAGTAATGAGTGTGAATAGTAAGTAGTTTTTGACTGAGGTATACTATGATTATGTCTAGAAATAAATTTGAATGGGATAACCTGCTCGAACATGAAGATGTAGCCTTTTTGGTTGATCCTAATGGTATGTCTCCTGATGAAAGACACGAATTAATCGAAAGTTTGTATGTCGATTATATTAAATTACGAGCTACAAAAAAAACTAAAAAAAGCATTCTTGCTAATTATAAAAGAATAATAAGGGAGTTAGTCAAAAATTTTGCTCACTAATGAGCTCATCTCCTTATCTGTATAAACTAATGGGACTGAGCTTTACTCGGTCCGTGATCGATAAAAAACTTAACTCTGAACACAAATTGTGGCGTGCTGTCGTTATAAACGCATTCGATGATACAATGATCACGCTATCTGATAGAAAGTCATCAGTGCAAAAGATCGAAGCTCATAATTGGATTATCCAAGAATCACGGGACTTTAGAGAAGTTTGTGAATGGGCATTACTCGATCCTGAAGAAATGAGAGAACATTACATTAGTGCTCTTAAACGCAAAGTAATTGCTTTTACTAAAAAACAAGTGCGTTGGGCAGAATATAATAGAATATATAAAGCTTTATTTTATAATATTAATAATAATCAAAAAAAACTCATTAGAAAGCGATTAGATGAGCTCAGGAAAGAAATTCATAATACAGCTACCACTTATACCGATTCCATAATTCTTGAAGCTTTATAGTCGTTCCCATGATCTTTAAATTTCGCAAATGTGTCAGTACCATTGCCAGGCAGAGTAAAAACATCGTTGTCAATTCCATCTCAATACACCACCATATCCAAATAACCTGAGAACCAAGACCCACGATTGGTGCTAAATATGATCCATTTCCATAAACATAGATGCTAATGATAGCGGTACACGCTGCAAGGAACTCGAGCCAGTATAAATCCATAAATTAATCATACATGATTTTTGCCAGTTTTCTATAATACTCTTCCTTACAAAAAAAAATAAAAAAGTAAAAAGGTAAAATAGGACTATATTTTGGGAAAACTAGGAAAAATACCAGAAAACAGGGAAAAAAGACAAAAAGTTTTAGGAAAATTTTAGGAAAAATTCCTAAAAAATAGGAAAAATTAAAATTTTTGAGGTGAGATATGCATTTTTTTTTATTTTTTTTTATTTGTAAGTAAATATATTATAGAATTTTGGGAAAAGAAATGATAATTTATTTGTACTATGGCAAACCTAAAAATGAATAGATTTTATTATAATCCACTGCCTGAAAATTTAAAAATTGATAAAAGCAATATTGATGGTCATGGTATTTTTGCAAAAACAAATATAACAAAAGGATTTGATTTAGGATCTACACATATTAAAGTGCCGATGATTTTTGGTTATGTCAGAACACCTCTTGGAGGTTTTGTTAACCATAGTAAGTCTAATAATTGTAAATTATTTGTTAAGGAAAGTTGGGATGACTATATAATTTATAACTTGTTGACCACAAAAAACATAAAAAAAAATCAAGAAATACTATTGGACTACGATAATTAATGCCCAGAAAACCAAATCAATTAAAATCTACTACCGAATTGACAGTGCAACAAAGACAATTTGTTGATATTCTTGTTGAGAACTGGGGAAATATATCAAAAGCTGATGCAGCTTCAAAAGCTGGCTATACATCAGAAAGAGGTAAACCATATGAACAGGCTAGTAGATTATTGAACCCTGACTTAAATCCTCATGTGTGTAGGTACTTTGAAAAAAGAATGTCAAAAGAACAAGAGAAATACGATAAAGATAAATTAAGGCGTTTTAAGATCTTTGAGAGACTGAGAAATGGAGCAGAGATTAAAGGTCAATACACAGGAGCTATTAATGCAGAATATAGAGCAGGTCAAATGGCAGGCATGTTTGTTGATAAAAAAGAAATTACTCATAATACTTTAGAGGGAATGAATCGAGAGCAGTTAGAAAAAAGACTGGAAGAGCTTGAGGGAAAAATAAAAGATGCCTCAAATATTATTGATGTAACTCCTGAAAAAAAATAAAAAAAGACTTGCATCACTAGTAAAATGTGATATTATATAAGTGTGAGGAAATGATTTTTCACACAAATAACGGAGAAAAAAATGGAAAAAAAAATTAAATTACAAGAAGGTAGTTACAAATACAAAGGCTTCTTTATTGAAAGAATGGATGCTGATTTTGATAAATCTTATGTTCATTGGAATATTGGTACTGAGGGAGAATTTGGAGAAATTGATTGGCACGATGCAACTAATACTCTTAAAGAGGCAATTGCAATGGTGGATTCAATAAAATAATTAATAAATAAATAATAAAATTAAAGAGAGCTTCGGCTCTCTTTTTTTTTGCAAAAAAAATAAAAAAAGACTTGCATCACATATTAGATGTGATATTATATAAGTGTGGGACAATAAAGTTTCACATTTTTACGGAGAAAAAAATGGTAAGTAAAGTAAATAAAGTAGAAGTCAGTTTTGAAAAGATTGACTGTGTTAGAGTAGCTAATATAAATTCAGATGTTGATTGGAAAGGTCATAGAGGACCTCGTGACATATATGATTTGTATGCGGGTCATTCTAGATGGGATGGTAAAGATTCTGAACCTTGTCAAATTTGTGGCAGACCAGTTGATACTAGTTGTGAGTCTAGCAGAGATAGATGGGCAATTGTAACTGTTCAGGGTTGTTCCTCTACTGCTGCTCATTTAGATGACTGCACTGATGAAAATGAAAAAAAGGTTGAATTGACAGGTGCTCATTTTTTAGGAACTTGTTGCAAAACCAAATTAAAAAAAGCTCTTGGTTCTGAGTGGAAAAATTATATTAAAAAGTGGAAAGCAACTCTTTAAAAATGGTCAAGGAGGAGTACCAAAAATCTCCTCCAATTTACGGAGACAAAAATGAAAAAAAATAAAATAACAAAAGCAGTAGTAAATGGCATTGCTTACAAAGTTGAAGATGGTGATTTATATTATCTCGATACTGTTAATAACAAATATGAAATGGTAACTTACTTTGAAGATTTTTCGGAATTTGAATTACATTTTTTGAAAAGAACATTACCAAAGTTTAATTTGTATCATGGGGAGTATCTATAATGGGTAAAGTAAAACAAATGGCATTTGAAGATGAGGAAAAATATATTCAAAAAACTATTGAAGAGGGTGGAGATTCCCGACAAGAAATTTTACATAATATTTATAAGAGAGATATCATATTTCACTCTCAGGATGTAATCGAAGATCTTATCTTCGATTACTTGGAAGATAATAAATCATAAGGAAAAAGTTATGCTCACAAAATTTACAAAAGAAGATATTCAAAAACACTATGACTTTGTTGCAAAATCTTTAGATAATGAGTTAGTCGCTTATCGATCAAAACGCAACGGATTACTTAGAATTATAGATGTTGAAACTGGATATTGTTTACTTGCTGATGCAGGTTGCCCTTTAACAAAAAATATGAATCAAGCTTTAAATATTGCTAACAAATATTTTCTTAAACTATAGGTCAATCTTGCTTTCTTGCCTGATCTGTTGTAAAAAGATTAGGCATGAGAGAATCACAATTGTGGAGGCATCTTGCCTCGATTCAAAAAACCAAAAGAGGTTGGCATTTTTTTAGAATAGAATCTAGTACAATCAATGGTATACCTGATGTCA
>VTLG01005404.1_pt1 | contig 16728 bp, 20 predicted proteins | sample 4694571 | NCBI WGS metagenome assembly VTLG01 (sample SAMN12604809, study PRJNA352737) | marine metagenome | biome: ENVO:00000447; feature: ENVO:00000209|ENVO:00000569|ENVO:01000036; material: ENVO:00002151; isolation source: viral sequences binned using virsorter ...
TGATAATGTTTGTAAATCCGTGATACCGTCTTACTATAAAGATTGGAAAGAAGATTATATACTAGATAGAGGACCATGGGGATATCCTAATAACTTAAAATATTTAAGAAAGTATTTTGATGGTGAATTAAAATTTATTATTTTAGTTAGAGATGTTTTAGAAGTTTTACAATCTTTTCTCAAACACTCTAAAGAAAATAAAAATTCTTTTGTAAATCGTTTTTGGGCTCATACAGACGAAGAAAAGTGTGATATGTTAATGAATAAAGAAGGATTAATTTTAGGTGAATTAATTAGTATTCATCATTTAACACAATTGCCAGAGAATAAAGGTATAGCACACTTAATTGAATATAACGATTTAATTAATAAACCAAAAGAAACTATAAAAGATGTTTATAATTTTTTAAACATACCAAACTTTGAACACAATTTTGAGTCGTTTGAGCAGTTCAATATTGATGGTCATAAATATAATGATGAGATTGTAGGCGATAACTTACACAAAATAAAAGAGAATGGATTATCTAAAACTATACATGAACCACTTCCTCAAAGTGTATTAGACAAGTATAGTAATTTAGAATTTTGGAGAAAAAAATGAGTAAAGTAAATGAATTATTAACACCTTTCTCAACACCTATTCATATAACAAAATATGAAGAGGATATGACGAAAGAATTTGACTTTGTAAAAAATTTAGATTATGTAATGAACGGAGGTGAAAGTAATAAAGTAAACCGTAATTATAAATCTTCAAGAACAGACGTATTGAAAAGCCCAGAGTTGCAAACAATCAAAGATTTCATACAAAAATCTTTAGATTATTACACTTCACAAATACTAGAAGCAACACAAAGAGTAATACCAACTCTATCTTGGACTAATAAAAATCCTCAAAACAGCAGACACCATGAGCACAAACATCCAAATAGTATTATTAGTGGCGTGTTTTACTTTTCTACAACTGACACAACACCAATTAAGTTTCATAAATCAGATTATTGGGGATTAAAACTAGAATATAAAAATTTCAATAACTATAATGGAGAATCAATTTATGTTCCAATAAGTTCAGGCGAGCTCATTTTATTTCCTTCAAGCACTACGCATAGTGTTCCTACAAATCAAAGTAATGTTGTTAGATATAGTTTATCTTTCAATACATTTACAGAAACAGGTGAGGTTGGAAGTAAAAGTCAATTAACTTATTTAAACATAAAGGAGTAATTATGGAAGTTTTAGATTATGTAACAGTAGAAAATGTTATGCCAAAAGAATTTTGTAATAATATAATACACACAATACAAGAAAGAAGATGGCAAAAACATACTTGGCATAGTAATACAACTAATACTCATACATCAGAAGCAACAAAAGAATTAGATGTTCAGCCGATAGATCAAGAGTTACAAAACGCACACAAACCTTTTATGGTGCAAGCAGCAAAGACTTATAATACTAAATTTGCAGGGCCTGCTGGTTCGAAAACACAACAATTAGTGCAAACATTTACTCCAATAAGATTTAATCGTTACAATACTGGCACAATGATGAGAAGGCATTATGATCACATACACTCAATTTTTGATGGTCAACGTAGAGGTATACCTGTATTATCATTTGTAGGAGTTTATAATGACGATTATGAGGGTGGCAAAATGATCGTTAGAGATAAAGAGTTTGACTTAAAAACTGGTGATATTATTATCATGCCTTCTTGTTTTATGTATCCTCATGAAGTAACTGAGGTAACAAAAGGCACTAGGCACTCATTTGTTTCGTGGGCTTTTTAGCAAAATATTATAAATATATGTAAAAAGATAGGAATTTAAAGTATGGCGATAATACAAAATATCACTATTGATCAAGATTGTGATTTTACAGAAACGCTGACAGTAAAAGATTCAACAGGAACAGTTGTAGATTTAAGTAATGAAACAATAACTTCTACAATGAGGAAAACTTATTCGTCTGCTACAAAGTATTCTTTCACTACAGCAAAAGTTAGTGCTACTGACGGCACTTGCACAATCAGTTTGACCGATGCTATTACGACAGATTTAGAAGAAGGTCGATATGTTTGGGATCTCACAACCACAGATAGTTCAGGACTTATCACTCGAAGAATAGAAGGTAGAGCAACAGTAACACCAAGCGTAACAAGATCGTAAGTTATGGCAAATAATTCAACACAAAGATATCTTGACATAGAAAAATCAGATAGTTTTTTCTCTGGCCTCTCAGGTATGTTAAAAGAACATCAAGTACCTGAAGTAAAACCATTAACACAAAACGTTGAGGTTGATATTGATGTTGATATTGAAAAACAAATCGCACAATTACAAGAAGCAAGACTTAATGGCACGTTAGAAAAAAAAGAAATTCTGCCAGTTGATCCTGATAAACAACTTAAAGAATGGCAGTTAGAAAAAGAATTTTCAAATTTTTTAGATAGTGTAGGTAAAGAAAAAGAAAAAACTGAACGTAATATAAAAGAAGAAGAAAAGAAAATAAGTGCATTAGAAGATTTATTAGGTGATCTAACTAAATTAGGTAAACCAAAAAAGAAGAAAAAACAATTATTAGTTGAACCAGAAAAGGTCGCACCAGTTAAAGAAGAAGTTAAAAAAGTATTATTAAGACAGCCAGAAAAAGTTGATAGAACAAAAGATAAAGAAGAAGTAACAGAAAAATATATCAAGTCTTTATCTAAAGAGGTTGTCGTAGATGAAAACGCAAGAAAAATAGTTTCCGATAAGTATAGTAATTTAAGTTCAAAGTTTGATTTATCTAAACAACTTATTGAGTCTGATCCAGATATCATTAGTAAAGTTGAAGCTCAAATTAAAGAAATGAGAATGAACAATGAGCTTGAAAAAGATAAGATGAACAGTTTAAGGTCTATTGATACTTTAGAAAAACTAACTAGAGAGTTCTTAAACTTTAAACAAATCACAAGCATGCAAATGCAAACTATTGGCGGTGGTGGTGGCGTGCAACTTCTTGATATGGATGATGTCAACGTATCAACAAAGTCTGACGGTTTTATTTTAAAATATAATGCTTCAACTGAAAGAATGGACTTTGTTAGTGCTGACAGTGGTCTTATCACAGGTCTTACAGCAGATGGTAGTAATAATATAACCATTGCAGGTAACTTAACTGTGCAAGGTTCTACAACCACAGTTGACTCAACAACGATTGAGATACAAAATTCATTTAAGTTTGAAGGTGCAACTGCTGATGGTTTTGAAACAGATTTAACAACAGTGGATCCTACAGCAGATAGAACTATCAGATTACCTAACGCAAGTGGTACTATAGTTTTACAAGACTCTACTGATACACTAACAAACAAGAGTATTGATTCTGATAATAATACGATTACAAATATTGTTAATGCAGATATCAAAGCGGGTGCTGCTATTGCATTTAGTAAAATGGCAGATTTAACTGCCTCAAGAGCATTAGTTTCTGACGCTAATGGAGATGTATCTATAAGTGATGTAACATCAACTGAAATAGGTCATCTTGATGGTGTATCTAGTAATGTTCAAACCCAACTAGACACAAAAGCAACAAATGCTTTTGCAATCGCACAGGCTGTCGCATTAGGATAATACTAAATAGTAATACAAGGAAAGAATAATTATGGCAATCCCAAATACTAGAGCATCATTAAAAGAATATTGTTTGAGGTCTCTTGGTAAACCAGTTATAGATATTAACGTTGACGAGGACCAAGTTGAAGATAGAATAGACGAAGCGCTACAATATTTTGCTCAATATCATACTGATGGTGTTGAGAGAATGTATCTCAAATATAAAGTTACTGCTGATGATGTTACAAGATTAACAAAAAATAAAAGTTTTAATGCTGATGAAAAAGGCACAGTTGCAGAAAACATAGAACTAGAAGAAGGCACAAATACACTAGAAGAAGGTGCTGGTGATCTAATTCAAGAAACTGGTTCTGCTTTACTTACCGAAGATTCAGATATTGTTAGAACAGTTTACGAAGAAACACAAAACTATCTAATAGTTCCTGATTCTGTTATAAGTGTCATAAATATTTTTCCACTATCTGATAGAGCAAACTTAAATATATTTGACGTTAGATATCAGTTAAGACTAAACGATCTTTATGATTTTTCATCAACTAGTATCGTTCACTACGAAATGACAATGAGGCATTTAGACTTTCTTGATCATATATTAGTAGGAGAAAAACCATTAAGATTTAATCAGTTATCAAATAGATTATATATTGATATGGATTGGGCAGAAGATATAAGTCCTGACGAATATCTAATTATAGAATGTTATCGTAAACTAGATCCTAGTTCACATAGTAATATATTTGATGACCTATATTTAAAAAGATATACAACAGCACTAATCAAAAGACAGTGGGGGCAAAATCTTTCAAAGTTTTCTGGTACAGCGATGTTAGGTGGAGTTACACTTAACGGTCCTGAATTATTTTCAACAGCAATTGCTGAACAACAAAAACTAGAAGATGAAATAAGAACAAACTACGAAGAGCCACCACACATAATGCAAGGATAATTAAATGCCAACTAATGTCTATTTTGACACAGGCACAACATCTGAGCAAAGATTATACGAAGATTTAATAATCGAACAGCTTAAGATATATGGCCAAGATGTCTATTATTTACCTAGAAAGATTGCCAACAAAGATACTATCTTTGGTGAAGATCCTGCTTCGTCTTTTGATGACTCATATATTATTGAAATGTATGTTGATAACGTTGACGGTTACATGGGTGAACAAGAGATTATTAAAAAATTTGGTTTAGAATTAAGAGATGATATAGTATTTACTTTATCTAAATTAAGATGGGAAACATTAATTAAAAATAATAGTGATTTAACTGCTGATCGTCCACAAGAAGGTGATCTAGTTTATTTCCCTACTACAAACGCATTTTTTGAAATACAATTTGTTGAACATGAACAACCATTCTATCAACAAAGTGCTTTACCAGTTTATAAATTATCTTGTACTCGATTTGAATATAGTTCAGAAAGACTTGATACTGGCATTTCTACAATTGATAGTGTTGAAACAAGTTTATCAACTGATACAATGCAGTTTCAGTTTAGTTTAGAAAATGAAACAGGATCATTTGTACTAGAAAGTTCAATTGGTGCAATAGATTATTTAATTAACGAGGACTTCACTATGGCAGATCAGGCAACTAATGATCAAGGTCAAATATTTGAAACACAGGCAGGCACAAATACATCATCTACTGCTGATGACATACTGGACTTTAGTGAAAGAAATCCATTTGGTGAGGTTGACGAATACTAATGTTTGGCGATCATTTTTATCATAAACAAATTCGTAATACGGTTATTGCCTTTGGTACAATTTTTAATAACGTAAACATTAAGCGTACAGATTCTAGCGGAAATCCTTTACAAACGCTTCGTGTTCCTTTATCATATTCACCAAAAGAAAAGTTTTTAGCAAGACTAGACGCACAACAAGATTTAACTGGAGATGACTCAAAAGTGGCAATCACTCTACCTCGAATGTCTTTTGAGATAACTGGTTATAGTTATGACCCTACTCGTAAGTTAAATAAGAATCAAAGATTAGGACGTGTTACTACAAATGCTGATACTTCAAAATTAAATACTCAATATTCACCTGTGCCATATAATGTTTCTTTTTCTTTAAATGTTTTTGTTGCAAATTCAGATGATGGTTTACAAATCATTGAACAAATATTACCTTTCTTTCAACCTGATTATACAGTAACTATGATTTTAGATAGCACTTATATGGATACAAAAAGAGATATACCTTTTATTTTAGAAAATGTTTCTTATGATGATAGTTATACAGGCACATTGACAAGTTTAAGAAGAATAATTTATACACTAACATTTACAGCAAAAATTTATATGTATGGACCAATTAGTCAATCAGCAATAATTAAAAAAGTATCTGCTGATTTATATTCTGACACAGGAAGTAATGCACCGAGAGTTGAAAGAGTTACAGTGCAACCAAATCCTACATCAGCTGATAAAGATGATACCTATACATACACTACAACTTTAGACTTCTTTACAGACACTTTGGATTATGATAATACAACTGGTGAAGATAAGACATCAAGTCCTACTAAACCATCATAGGATTTAACATGAGTAAAATTGACGACAAACTAAATGAAGTTTTAGATATTGCTAACGAGGTTAGCGTTGAGGAAGTAAAAAAAACTTTACCGACAGTACCAGAAGATAAAGATCCAGATATAGATTTTGAAACTGGTCGTAAAAATCTTTATAATCTGCTTGACAAAGGTAACGAAGCAATAGATGGTATATTAGAACTAGCAAAAGAGGGTGAACATCCACGTGCTTATGAAGTTGCAGGACAACTAATTAAAACAGTAAGTGAGGTATCACAAAATTTATTAGACTTACAAGATAAGTTAAAAAAAGTAAAAGAGATACCAAACACAGGACCAAAAAATGTAACTAACGCATTATTTGTTGGTTCAACAACTGAACTACAAAAGATGTTAAAGGAAAAGAAATGATATTTTTTAGAGTAGGTCTTGAAAAGGTAATCACACTACCGCCTCCTTCTATACCAGATTTAGAAGAGGTAGAAGAAGTAAAAAGAATAGTTGCTGTTAGAACACCTGATCAAGTAGAATCTGTAATGAATCATGATCAAGTACCTTTTTATGCTATTCGTAAAGTTTGTGAAGATAATGGATTAGTTTTTCATAAAAATGAGTTTAATCAAATTATAGAAGAATCAGCAATCATAATTCGTAAATTTAAAGATCACTTTGATAGAGATAGACCAGTTGAAGTTTTTCCTCAACTGAATACTTTACCAAGTAAAACAAACAAAACTAGGTCTTATCCAAGTGGTCATGCTACACAATCAGTTTTAGTTGCAAAATATGTTGCTGGTAAAGTGCCAAGACTAGAGAAAGATTTGATGGCAGCAGCATATGAATGTGGTTACGGTAGAGTCATAGCAGGTTTTCATTATCCTTCAGATTTTGAAATAGGTAATTTATTAGGTGAGAAAATGTATGTATTTATGAACAAAGCAGATTACGCTGACGAAACAGAAAATGAATAGACAAGAACAATATTTAGGAAACCCAAATTTAAAAAAAGGTCACACACCATCACGCTTCAGTAAGAAACAAATTGAAGAAGTTTTGAAGTGCATGGATGACCCAAAATATTTTATATCAAGTTATTTGAAAATTGTTACTATCGACAAAGGTCTAGTGCCTTTTGAGATGTATCCTTTTCAAGAAAAAATGGTTGATACATTCCACGATAATCGTTTTACGATTTGTAAGTTACCAAGACAAAGTGGTAAGTCAACTATCATAGTATCATACCTCTTACATTATGTTTTATTTAATGATAATGTCAACGTTGCAATACTAGCAAACAAATCTTCTACAGCAAGAGATTTGCTAGGGCGATTGCAACTTGCTTACGAACATTTACCAAAATGGATGCAACAAGGCGTTCTCAACTGGAACAAAGGTTCAATCGAATTAGAAAACGGAAGTAAAATCGTAGCGGCGAGTACATCTTCTAGTGCTGTTCGTGGTAGTACCTTTAACATTATATTTTTAGATGAGTTCGCCTACGTGCCCAACAATATAGCAGAAGAATTTTTTAGTTCAGTTTATCCTACTATTTCATCTGGTCAATCATCAAAAGTTATGATCGTATCTACACCACATGGTATGAATATGTTTTACAAGATGTGGATGGATGCTGTCAATAAGAAAAATGATTATGTGCCTACCGAAGTACATTGGTCAGAGGTACCTGGTCGTGATGAAGAATGGAAAGAACAGACAATCAGAAATACAAGTATTGAGCAGTTTCAAACTGAATTTGAATGTGAGTTTCTAGGTAGTGTAGATACACTTATCAATCCAACTAAAATAAAAGCAATGGCAGTTGTAGACCCAAGAAGAAGTCCTATGGGTCTTGATGTTTATGAAATGCCAAAGAACAATCACATCTATACTTGTACGGTTGATGTATCAAGAGGATTGTCAAATGACTATTCAGCATTTTGTATCATAGATGTTACACAGGCACCTTATAAAGTTGTTGCAAAATATCGTAACAATGATATCAAACCAATTGTCTTTCCAAGTATTATACAGAAAGTAGCAACACATTACAACAAAGCATTTGTATTAATTGAAATAAATGATTTAGGTCAACAAGTAGCAGACGCCATGCAGTTTGAACTAGAATATGACAACATGATGATGGTCACACAAAGAGGCAGATCAGGTCAAGTATTAGGTGGAGGTTTCAGTGGTCGTGGTAATCAACTAGGTTTGAGAATGACAAAAGGCACGAAAAAAATCGGAACTTCTAATATGAAAAGTTTGATAGAAGGTAATAAGTTAATCATAAATGACTTCGATATTATTGCCGAACTATCCACTTTTATCTCACGTGGAAAATCTTTTGAAGCAGAACAAGGTGCTACAGATGATCTTGTAATGTGTCTAGTCATTTTTTCATGGTTGGCAAATCAAAGATATTTCAAAGAGTTGACAAACGTTGATGTGAGAGGTCAAATGTTTACAGATCAACAAAACGCAATCGAGGCAGACATGGCACCTTTTGGTTTTATCGACAATGGGTTAGATGATCCAGAGGGACAAGACGGTTATTTTGTTGACGCAGGTGAAGTATGGCGACCTGTTACTTATCGTAAAGGACAATAGTGTAGTTTTGACATACTATAAATATATGCAAAGGGTTATAACTAATAAACTTAATATTAAGGAGAACTAAATATGGCTTTTCAAGTATCACCAGGTGTTCTCGTTACTGAAAAGGATCTTACTAATGTAATTCCTGCCGTTTCTACAACTGCAGGTGGTATAGTAATAACAGCAGAAAAAGGACCAGTTGATGAGATTACAACAATTGGTAGTGAACAAGAATTAGTTGAAGTGTTTGGTAAACCAAATGCAAACAACTTTGAAGAATTTTTCTGTGCTGCTAACTTTTTAGGATACGGAAACAATCTGAAGGTAGTAAGACCAATCACAGGCATGGTAAATGCCGTGTCGACTGGTACTGCTGTCTTGATCAAGAATACGACACAATACCTTAATGATTATTATTCTGAAACTGGCGCTGGTCAAGTAACTAACATAGGTACTTGGGCTGCAAGAGAACCTGGTACATTAGGAAACAGTTTAAAAGTTTCTTTATGTCCTAACTCAACTGCTTTTGGACCACACTCACAAAGTGGTACTCTAACAAATGACGCTTCTGCTGCGATCGGAGATACAACGGTCACTATGGACGATGGATCTTTATTTCAAGTAGGCGACATACTAGAGTTTGGAGACGCAAGTGCTGTGCCTTCAACTGACGGTGCACCTTCAGGATTTTATTATAAGGTAACTGCAATCAACACTCATGTTCTAACAATAGCAAGATTCAATACTGCAACTGGTCAAACAGAAACAGGTGGATTAAGACACGCTCTTGTTGACAACTGTAAAGTGTTAAGACATTGGGAGTACTATTTTCAATTTTCAGGACCACCAACAACAACTGATGATGTATCAGCTGCTGGCGGTTCAAATGACGAAATGCACATTGTCGTTATTGACGAAGATGGTTCAATCACAGGAACTGCAGGAGAAATTTTAGAAACATTTGAAGGCGTTTCACAGGCACATGATGCTAAAGACGCTTCAGGTAATTCAAACTACTATGCTGATGTAATTTACAGACAAAGTAAGTTTATTTATTGGATAGATCACATCTCTACTTTATCAGATGGTGCTAGTAAAACAGGCACGACTTTTGATAATACAGTGGGTGACGCTTTCGTAATATCTAATACTTCACTTACAGGTGGAACAGATGACTTTGTTGCTACTAATGCTGAGATTGCAACTGCATATGAAAAATTTAATGACACAGAAAACGTAGATATATCTTTACTAATTTGTGGTCCTTCACAGACAAGTGCTGACGCTACTGGCGATACAAAAGCAACTGCTGTTATGGATATTGCAAGTGCAAGAAAAGATTGTGTGGCATTTATTTCACCTGCGAGAGCAGATGTTGTTAATGTTTCAAACGCTGTTACACAAACACAAAACGTTGTGGCATTTGCTGATGGTTTACCATCAAGTTCATATGCTGTCATTGATAGTGGTTATAAACAAATGTACGATAGATATAATGATGTCTTTAGATTTGTACCATTAAATGGTGATATCGCAGGACTATGTGCAAGAACAGACAATATTGCTGATCCGTTCTTCTCACCTGCAGGATACAATCGTGGACAAATTAGAGGTGCAGTAAAACTTGCTTTTAATCCAACTCAAACACAAAGAGATGAATTGTATAAAGCAAGAGTTAATCCAGTAGTATCTTTCCCTGGTCAGGGAACTGTATTGTTTGGTGATAAAACTGCTCAATCAAAACCAAGTGCGTTTGATCGTATCAATGTACGAAGATTGTTTATCGTTTTAGAGAAAGCAATTGCTACTGCTGCTAAGTTCCAACTCTTTGAGTTCAATGATGAGTTCACAAGAGCACAATTTAGAAATCTAGTAGAACCTTTCCTTAGAGATATACAAGGTCGTAGAGGTATGACTGATTTTTCAGTAGTATGTGATGACTCAAATAACACAAGCGAAGTTATTGATAGAAACGAATTTAGGGCTGATATCTTTATCAAACCTGCTCGTTCTATTAACTTCATTCAACTTAACTTTATTGCTACAAGAACAGGCGTTGCCTTTTCAGAAGTAGCAGGCGCATAGGAGGGATAGAAAATGCCAAATATTAATGATTTTAAATCTCGACTAGCAGGCGGTGGTGCTCGTGCCAATCAGTTTAAGGTAACAATGCCTTTTCCTGGTTACGCAGCAGTTGGTGGAGAAACTTCAGACCTAGCATTTTTATGCCAAGGGGCATCTATACCGGGACAAAATATTACTAATATTGCTGTGCCGTTTAGAGGTCGTGTGTTAAATATCGCAGGTGATAGAACGTTTAATCCGTTTGCAATCACTGTATTAAACGATACTGATTTTAAAATATACAGAGCAATGGAAAGATGGATGAATGGTATAAACAACATGACAGATAACGAAGGGTTAACAAATCCTACTGATTATCAAGTTGATGTGTTTATTGATCATTTAGATAGAAATGGTGCAACTATTAAGTCTTATACTTTAAGAGGTGCATTTCCTACATCATTAGACGATATCGCATTGGCGTATGACACGAACAATGCTGTTGAAACTTTTGGTGTATCTTTCATTTATCAATACTTTGAAACAGACACTACTACATAATATAAACAAGTTATAAGGAAAATATAATATGGTACAATTACTTGGATTCCAAATAACAAGAGCAAATGATGATAAGGAGAAACCGGCGGAGGCCAAACAGGCCTTCACGGTTCCTTCTCCTGATGACGGTACAACTACTATATCTGCTGGCGGTTACTATGGACAATACTTGGACATGGAGGTCACTGCCAAGAATGATGTTGACCTAATAAAAAGATATAGAGAAGTCGCACAACATCCAGAGTGCGATATGGCGATTGAAGATATCATCAATGAGGTTATTGTTTCGGATGAAAGAGATACTTCGGTATCATTATCACTAGACAAACTACAAATTTCAGAAAACATCAAAACAAAAATTCGTGATGAGTTTGAAGAGGTTATGAAACTTCTTAACTTTGATGAAAAAGGTCACGACATATTTAAAAGATTTTATATAGATGGTCGTATATACTTTCATAAAGTTATAGACCCAAATAGTCCAAGAAAAGGACTTACAGAATTAAGATATATTGACCCACGAAAAATTAAAAAGGTTCGTGAGGTTACAAAGAAAAGAGATACAAAGGGTGCTAAAGGCATAGAGATTATAGAAAAAACTGCTGAGTGGTTTGTCTATAATGAAAAAGGTATGACAGGAGCAAATACTAATGCTGGTGTTAAGATTGCCTCAGACTCAATAACTTATGTAACATCTGGTATTATTGACCAAACTAAAAATATGGTTTTAGGTCATCTACATAAAGCAATCAAACCTGTCAATCAGTTAAGAATGATTGAGGATGCTGTTGTAATATACAGAATAGTTAGAGCACCTGAAAGAAGAATATTTTATGTTGACGTAGGTAACTTACCTAAAATAAAAGCAGAACAATATTTAAGAGATGTTATGGCAAGATACAGAAACAAACTTGTTTATGACGCTTCTACTGGTGAGATTAGAGATGATCGAAAACATATGTCTATGCTTGAAGATTTTTGGTTGCCTCGTAGAGAAGGTGCAAAAGGTACCGAAGTTTCTACACTTGCAGGTGGTCAAAATTTAGGTGAGATATCAGACGTAGTTTACTTTCAAAAGAAACTATACAAAGCATTAAATGTGCCAATCAGTAGAATGGAATCAGAAGCAGGTTTCAATCTAGGTCGTGCTGCAGAAATTAGTAGAGATGAATTAAAATTTACTAAATTTGTTGCTAGATTAAGAAAAAGATTTACACAAATGTTCAATGACATACTTAAAACTCAACTAGTTTTAAAAGGTGTAATGACAATCGAAGATTGGACAAATATAAAAGAACATATACAATATTCTTTCTTGAAAGATGGATATTTTGCTGAACTTAAAAATGCAGAAATATTAAGAGAAAGAATTAATCTTGCTGAACAAATCAGTCCGTATGTCGGTAAATATTATTCAGTTGAGTATATTCGTAAAAATATTCTAAGGCAAACTGACGAAGATATTGCTGATATTGATAGACAGATTGCTGATGAAATTAAAACAGGAATTATTGCTGCACCTCAAGGTGAAAACATGGAAGCAGACAATGAAGATCCTGATGATGGTGTTCGAAAAGATGATGACCTTCCAGGATAAATATAAATATAGGAGATGAAAATGATTGAAGATGAAAATATAAAGGACGATAACGTTGAGGCAGTAGAAACTGAAACGCCAGAAGCGCCAGAGATTAATCATGTAAGTAATATGGTTAGTCAACTCGTTGATGGTGATAATGTTGCTGCTCAAGATTCTTTTAAAAATGCTTTAACTGATAAGATCGGTAGTGCGTTAGATGATAAAAGAAAAACCGTTGCGAATGATTGGTTAAATGCTACTGTTGGTAATGAAGAAGAAACAGAAACAGAAGAGCAAGAGGTAGAACAAGAAGATGAACCTGTCGTTTCACAAACTCAATAGAGAAATAAACGAGCGCAGGTATAGTGGTCCTGAAGGCACGATAGAGTATAAAAAACTATCACCTAAAATGAGGATTGCTATTCGTGATGTTTACAATATGATAAACAAAGCACCTGATCCTATTGTAGGTAAACTTGATGGTATCATCAAACAGGCGGCAAGAAAACACAATGTTAGTGTAGATGACATTGAAAGTTATTTTGATAACGAAGCAATAAAGTAAAGGAAATAAAAAATGGCAATTGCAACAAGAACACTAAAAGATACAACTTTAGAATCTAGTAGTGGTGCTCAAGGTGGTAAGGTTACTGTTCTAGTAAACATGGACGATAACACTACTGCTAACTCAAACATATTAGACGCAAGTGGTTTATCAGGTCATGCTAATGGTGCAAAACTAGATATCACTAGAGTATGGTGGCAGTTAGTACAAGGCACTGCTGATGACAATACAGGTCATGTACAGATACAATTTAAAGGTGCTTCATCTGACACAACAGCAATTCAACTTGCTGGTACAGGTCACTATGATGGTACTGCTGGTAAGATTACAAATAACGCAACTAATACAACAGCAACTTCAGGCGACCTAGAGTTAAGTGCTTTTGGTACATCTGGTAGTGTTATTATAGAGTTAAGAAAAGACGAAAACTTTACAGCGTAATTCTTATGACAATTAAGAATACATCGGTTGTTGATACGACTTCTAAATACATTGTTCAATCACAAGGTATTGGAAACGAAGAAGATCAAATAATCGTTGACGCTGAAAAACTTACAAGTGCAACTAACGAATCACTAGTGAGTTTAATAGAGTGTTATTTTATTATCAAGGGTGCTGGCACTGTGAAAATAAGTGCCAACAGTGAAGAAGATGATTTATCTTTAACTGGAAAAGGTAAGTATGGTTTACGACCTGATCAGTTAAAGTTTGGTAATGATAAACAACTAAAACTAACAACTGACTCAAACGTAGAGAGTTATTTGTTAGTAACAGAATTTAGGAGAAATAATTAATGGCTGATGTAGTAACAAGTCAAACAATAGTAGATACAGTTGGAACAAAAACTGTTATGAAGTTTACTAATATAAGTGATGGGTCAGGTGAAACACTTGTAACTAAAGTTGACGCTAGTGCTTTAACTTTTGTAACCGAGGACGCAAATAGAGTTCTTGCAAAAATATATTGGTCAGTAAATACTACAAATGGTAAATCAGGTGTAGAGATATTGTGGGCAGGTAGTGGTGATAGTGCTGCAAATGCAACAATAGGATTTTTCTCTGGTCGTGGTTTTCATGATTATTTTAAAGATGGTAATAGTATACCAAATAACTCAACACTGACAGCAAATACATCTCCTGCAGGAGACATTTTGTTTTCAACAAAAGGATTCGTAGCAGGTGATAACTATACGATTATTTTAGAAATAAGATAATGGCTAAAAAAGGTTATGATCGCTCAAGAGCAATTCTTGAAAGAATAGTAGGTACTAAATCAAAGGCAGATTTAGCAGAAAAGTTTAAAGAAGCATTTGCTGAAAAGTACGGACTAAAAAAAGAAGAAATAAAAAAAGGTATTGTAGATAAAGTTTACAATCAAAAAGAAAAGGTGGAGAAATGAAACTAATTACAGAAACAATTGAAGATGTCCAAATCTTGACCGAAGAAACTAACGGCAAGAAAGACTACAAAATTAAGGGTGTCTTTATGCAAGCGGATATCAAGAACCGTAATGGTAGAATTTATCCAGTTGAAACACTTGCAAAAGAAGTTAGAAGATACACAAAAGAATTTATAGAAAAGAAAAGAGCATTTGGCGAGTTAGGACATCCTGATGGACCAACTGTAAATCTCGAAAGAGTTTCACACATGATTACTAGTTTAAAACCAGAAGGTAAAAACTTTATTGGTGAAGCGAAAGTCATGGATACTCCTTACGGTAAGATAGTCAAAAATTTAATTGATGAAGGTGCTGTATTAGGTGTATCATCAAGAGGTATGGGTTCTATACAACAACAAGGTGGAAGAAATCTTGTTGGTAAGGATTTTTATCTTGCAACTGCTGCTGACATAGTAGCAGACCCATCGGCACCTGATGCTTTCGTAGAAGGTATAATGGAAGGTAAAGAATGGGTTTGGGATAACGGTGTGCTGAAAAGCGTAACTGTTGAACAATATAAATCAGAAATAGAGAAAGCAAAAAGAACAGAACTCGCTGAGAAGAAGTCTAAAATCTTTGCGGACTTTATGTCTAAACTTAAATAAACCTACGCAGCATAACCAAAAAGCGTAAGGTTTAAAATGGTTATTTGTATAAATAATTGTAACATTAAATTAATTAATTTAAAGGAGACCGAATGTCTGAAACTGAAATTAAGAAAGAAGAAGTTGTTTCTGAAGCAAACGGCGTTGTAAATAAAGACGCAGTTGCTGCTGAACCTTCTCCCCTTAAAAATGACGCTGAAGATTTGGGTAAGGCAGTTACTAAACCTAGTGACCCTGATGGCCAAACTGCAGCGAAAAAGGTAAAAAAGGTATCAGATCAGGTTAATAAAGACGCAAAGGATGCTTCGTTACCAAAAGATAACGCACCATCTGGCATGAAAGAAGAAGAAGCAGAAGTCGAAGGTGAAGAAGAAATCGCTGAAGATAAAGTTGATTCTGAAATCGAAATTGACCTTTCTGATGATGTTAAAGCATTAGTTTCAACTGACGCAGATTTATCCGAAGAATTTAAGGATAAAGCAGCGACTATTTTTGAAACTGCTGTTAGAACAAGAATCAAAGAACAGACAAAGATCCTTGAAGCACAGTTCGAAGAAAAACTTTCAACTGAAAAAGAAACAATGAAAGAAGCAATGGTCGAAAAAGTTGACTCATATCTAAACTACGTTGTTGAAGAATGGATGAAAGAAAACGAGTTAGCAGTTGAGAGAGGTATTCGTACCGAAATCGCTGAGGACTTTATTACTGGTTTAAAGGACCTTTTCAAAGAACATTATATTGATGTTCCAGAAGAAAAATATAACGTGCTTGATGACTTAACTAACCAAGTCAAAGATTTAGAATCAAAACTTAACGAGCAGATTGAAAAGAATGTAAATCTTGCTAAAGAAGTAAATGATTCTGAAAGAGTAAATCTTGTTGCTGAAGTTTCTGCTGATTTAGCAGATACAGAAAAAGAGAAGTTTGCTTCTATGGCTGAAAACGTTGAGTTTGAAAGCGCACCAAAGTTTAGAGAGAAGTTAGAAACTATTAAAGAATCTTACTTCCCTAAAACAAAGATCGAAGAAACAGCGTCAAAAGACGAGGTAGACTCGGTGGCGGCGAATGAACCTGTTGTAGAAGCAAGTTCAGATGCTATGGCTGCATATACTGCCGCTATTTCAAGAAACCTTAAGAAATTAAAAG
>VTLG01009888.1_pt1 | contig 16726 bp, 36 predicted proteins | sample 4694571 | NCBI WGS metagenome assembly VTLG01 (sample SAMN12604809, study PRJNA352737) | marine metagenome | biome: ENVO:00000447; feature: ENVO:00000209|ENVO:00000569|ENVO:01000036; material: ENVO:00002151; isolation source: viral sequences binned using virsorter ...
AGAATTAATTGCTGTAATTATAGCATTCGCATGATTTGGAGCTCCACTATTTCCTGTAAATGAAGTTACTGAAATAACCATACCTTTAATAAGCCAAGATGCTGCTGCTGTAATTGTTGCTGAAACAACTGCGCCTGCACTTACTGCGGCTAGGTTAGTAGAAATATTAAAACTTCTATCAGTAAAAGCCATTTTAGTTCTATCTTCCAAGAATCGGAATTGAGGGTCTGATGTTGGCACTTTTCCTACTTTTGATAAGTATGTAAAAAATGGAGATTCTTCTGGAGCTAAATCAGCAACTCTATCACTAAAATCATATAATCGTCTTGAGCCTAGTGATAAACTTAAAGCTGTTTGATTTCCAGGAGTACCTACATTTACTACACCACTATTGTAATTTGCCATTACATTTCTCCTTATTGTTTATCATTTATAATACACGAGTTCGACTTCCAGCTTTCATAATAGAATCCCACACTGCTTCATCGTCTGATTTCTTCACAGGTTGTTGCCCATTTAAAACACCACCTTGTTGGGGAACAGCTTGATTTTGACGAATTGCATCAAGTGGATTATTATTACTTTCACCTTCAGTCGGCTTTTGAGTTACAGATTGCCACATATTAATTGCACCATCTATACCATACTCAGCTGGATTCTTGCTTGCAAAATCTACAAACGATGTAATTTGCTCAGCATTTAATCCTCTATTAGCAAGTTCAGTTTGAAGTTGATTCATACCAACTTGTTTTTGAACACCTGCTACTTGACTGGATACTTGGTCTTTTACTGCATTATTAATTGTGTCTTGTAACTCTTGTTGTCGAAATTGATACGACTTAGACGATGGGTCATTATAGGCTTCCCAAGGGTCAAACTCATCCTTAGATAATTCGATACGAGCTTCTTGTGCTGGTTGACCACCTTGAACCATACCACTAATGGTATTTACAATATCAGGTCGTGATTCCAACATTTTGCCAATCTGTTCGTATTGCTTTAACTTTTGGTTTTCAGTATGTAGTTTATCTTTTTCTGATTGAAAATACTTGGCCTGTGATTCCCAATCATCTTTAGATTCTTGCTGCTGAGTTGCTTCATCTTGCCCTACATTATCAGTAACTTGACCTTCTTCAAGATTGTTATTTTCTAATGCGTTATCCATTTTACTCTCCTTTTCTTTGCAATTTCTCTTGCTTTTCTTGAGCTTGACTACGTAAACGTAACTTCTCTGCTTCGAGTTTAACTGCGTTAGTTAGTTTTCCAACAGCCATCTTATTAGCGGCTTTGGATTCTAATTCATGTGATTTCATATCGCCCTTGAATTTCTCAACTTCTGTACGTTTCCTTGCTGAGATTGACTCTCTATGAGCTGTTTGTAAATCACCCTGTAAGTTTTTAACTGCTTCTTGAGCTTGTTGTAATTGTTGTTGTAATTGTTGTACTAAATCCATTCTTTGTAATACACCCTCTTTATCAAATATATCTGTTTTCATTAAAGCTTCTGTTCTATCAATAAGCCCTGCTTGATATGCTTCCATATATATTGACCATTCACCCCATCTATTTGATGGCATTGTTGAATTACCAATAACATTAACATCATATTGACCAATAGTTAAATCATTCATCATCTCTCCAATTGCTTGAGACTTATCATTATAATGATTAACCATATATTCACTCATATCATTATTTGGTTGTACAACTCTAAATACTTTTTTATATGTATAATGTTCTTTTGCTAGATTATATATAACTTGACCTAATCTTTTCAAAGAACCTTCAATATCTCTTAATTTTGATTTACTTCTTCTTTGTCCAAAATCCTCAAGCATCATTGTTGCTGAAGATGTTTTTGGTGCAACCTCTGTATTTCCTTGCATCATCTCAAATATACCCATATTCAAATCCATATATTTTTCAATAAGTTGAGGCAACTGCATTACTGAATTAGACAATGGTTGTGGTGAAGGAAAATGCGGCTCCCCAAAAGATGGGTCATATTCAATTGTTGCATTTGGATTTGCCCAATCTCTTTCTAATTCTTCAATATCATCAACACTTCCTTGCGGTATAAGCAATTTCAATCCTGATGAGGCTTGAGCATGAGATGTAATCAAAGACATAGTTTTATTCAAAAATCTTTGAAAATCCTTATTCTTTCTAACATCACTCATAGGATATGGAGTATTAGTCCAAATATTAGGTACTGGGACAATTGGATATTTATCAGTATTTAATATATATTCATATAATACTATCTGTCCAAGAGTACAAACCAGTTTAATCCTTGTTTGTTGAACTTCAACAACATCAAGCAGCCCTTGCTCTAATGCCTCAGCCATTTTAGAGTCTGATAAAAACTTTTCCATATTTTCTGTATCAAGTATTCTTTCCTCACCACTCTCTAATGACACCATTCTATAATATGGAACTTTAATTTTTGAAAAATGTTCAATTAATTGATATTTCTCTGAACCTTCTCCCCTATCAAAATCTTTAATATAATCTGGAGTAAAACTCCCTTTTGTTCTCTGATTTATTGGAGATGGATACGTTTCATCTTCACTATATCCTTCAACTAAATCAATCATTAACTTGCCATCTTCTTGCTCTTCAGCTAGCTGAGGATATAAATCAAGTAATTGAAACTTAGTAAATATAGTTGAAAGCATCATGCCAGTTGCATCATCAAAATATCTACTCCTTGCATTTGGGTCAACTACAACTCTAAATGGGTCAACATATGTAAATTTAACCTCACCCCTCCCATAATCAGCTTCCCTGTCAACATATGCATAAAAATATCCAAGACCTGTAACAGCATAATCATGTATTGTTTGTTTAAAAACTTCATTACCATCAGATATATTCCATACATATTCAAGTAATGTTTTCCATACATTGGCTAAATCACTATCAGAATCTTCTCTTGGTACTGCTGAAAATTTAGGAGGTTTAGATGTTATAATTGCTTTAAACTGCTCAATAGCAGAATAAAGTCTATCTAAAGGTATGCTTGATTGATTTCTTGATTCAAGTTCGTCAGCTTCTGCTGCACTAAAATGATTTCCCAAATAAAAATCAATATCCTCACGTGCATGGTCTTCCCACTCTTTTCTTGCATCAGACCAACGTCTCCATAATTCTTTTGTGTATTCTGCTCTTTTATCTGACTCTATCATAACATATAATATAAGACAAAATTATCATAACAATCAAGTGCGTGCTCCTGTCATCCAATTATATCTTTTTTTAGGTTTTTCCCATTCATTTTTATTATTCTTAATTCTCTTTGCTTTTCCAGCCTTTTTATTGCCTCTTGCATACTGCGTTGATAGCCAAAACGCATCAATTGTATCATCATGAGTACCTTTTGGAAAATCAAGTAATTCTCCAATAAATTCATGCATATTCTTTTTTAAGTGCACCGCACCTGCTTTAAACATCGGTTGCAACCCTTCAAATAATCTATCTTTCTTTTTTTGATTTCCATACCCTTTAATTCCTTGTTCAATACCTGGCAAAAACTTACCATCTCTTTTACTTTTTTTATGAACATAATCTCTTAACATCTCCTGGTATGAAATTGTTTCTATATTTATTCTTTTAATTGGTTTGTATCGTTCTGCAATTTTAAATATCTCATCTGCGCAGTCCATTGGGAGAACTCTCTGCCTCCAGTATTCAATAATATAATAATCATAATCAGAGGTAACACCAATAACCATAATAACACTATAATCATTCCTAACACTAAGTGTTGAAGCAGGGTCAACCCCAATGTAAATATTGACATATTCTATCCTCCCATCATCTAATTTTATATACCATGAATCACATTCATTGTCATGCCTAACCTTCCCTTTATAAAAATTATCTGTAATATCTTCTTCATTAAAAATTTGGTCTTCAGGAGATTTGGCTTGATTCATATATTCCTGATAAAACTTAGATGGAGTACCAGAATCTATATAAAACTGTTTTCTTTCTTCTAATTTTTTAATTGGCCAACGTGAAGGCCATAATGTAGTTCCATCTTCAAGTATTGCTTTATATGTTGTTACATCCCAAGAATACTCTTCTCCATTATTTTGTGCTTCATTATATCCTTTGACAAGCCCATTTAAGAAAGAATCATAATGAACTATTGTTCCATTGCACCATAAAGAACCTCCTTTATCAAAATCAATAGCTGGATATACTGCCGCTGTTACCCAATTCTTAATATGCATCCTAGCTTCTGGAGTTTTAGTATTTAGCTCTGATTCAAAGTCATCAAGTATAATTCCCGTATATCTTGTAGATAATTGCTTTTTACCTCTAAGTCTTTGAGCAGTGCCCTTTGCAATAAGCCTGCAATTATTTTTCAATACAATTTCGGTCTTAGTCCACTTATCACCCTCTAAATCACCGAAATAGTAATGTATTGCAGGATTTTCATATATATGATTTGAAATCCAATTAAGATTATCAGTAGCTTGGTCTTGTGCCTCGCCAACCCAAGCGATAAATTCTGGGCTTTCTTTATTCGCAAATAAGAACCGATGTAAGACAGCCGTTGCTGCTAAGGTTGACTTTGCGTGGTCACGAGGCAAAACAAGAGCCAATTGTTGATTTTTTCTATCTAAAAGCTTTTTTCCTACTATATTATGAAAATCTGGTGTTGCAGAGGCTAAGAAATCCTGTGGAGAGAATAACTTCCCAAATACGATAAGGTCTTTGAATGCCATTTCAAGAACCTTTTCATTTTTAGATATATTTCCATTAAGATTTAAATTAGCCATTAAGGTATTTGTTTTATTAAGTTATTGTTTAAGCGGACAACCCCTTCTGGTGGGTCAGTTCCCTCAAATGTTATTTTCAAATTTGCATAATTATTTTTACTTGGAAGTATAGAAGAACCTAAATCAACACCTACGGCTCCTGCATCTTTCTTTCTAAATATTCCACCACCGCCTTTTGACTCTCTTTTACCAAAGTTATTTAACTTTACCTTCAAATCTATAGTTAACTCTTTGATTTTTATTGAGCTTTGTGGTGCAAGTGTTGCCAAGGGTACCATAACATTTTCTCCATTAATAACCATTCTCATGCACTTAGGAGTTCCATCATCATTTATATACTTACTTAAAGCTTCTATGTGTTGATTCTCTGCTAATGCTTGAGCTTGAACAACCGCATCATACAAACCTTTGGTTAGATGGTCTAGATAATTTCCTTTTTTAACTTGCTGGGGTGCTGCCACTTGCTGGTGCATCCTTAGTTTTACCTATAGAACTATTTAGCATATCTAAAACTTTCATTAAACCTTCAGGCTTTTCTTGTTTTCCTTTTACAGATATACTATACTTAGCAGATGTATCTGAACTTCTATTGCTTTCAGAATGATGAGATACTTTTCCTTCAAATGATGCTTTCCAGCATGCAAAACCACAAGATGCGTTTACGGTTGCACTTGAATCTGTTGATGACTTAGAAGAACTTTGAGTTGAAACTTCCATATTAAACTCAACATCAATGCTATCTACACATAAACTAGGTATATTGATTATTGATAACAATGGAACATCTAACTTTACATCTTTTGAACCATCTTCGTAATTAAATGTTACTGATTTTGTATTACCACTACTATCCATCCCAACCTCAGTGATAAACTGAGCAGTTGTAGATGCTAAAGATTTTTGACCTTCAGCTGCAGCAAGTAAAGGTGCTGCTATTAGATTTTCTATTGGTAATCCTGTGAATTGATTTGCGATTGAACTTGCCATTTATTCCTCTCTTTTTATTATTTATCTATTAATTTCTTTCTATATCCTTCTTGTAAATCTTCTATGAACTTGTCAATCATAGATTTATACTCTTCTGTCCCAGGCTTTGTTCCTGCCTGATGATATTGAGCCCAAATATTAGCAAGTTCCTCATCTGAAAATATTTTATCTTTATTTACATCGTAAAACCCCGCCTGAGTATATCCCTCTTCTTTTCTGTTTGGAGTTTGTAATAAATTCCCTAAAAACAATATCTGTTGTTGTTGAGGATTTAACTTAGAAACATCAAAACCTACTTCTGGATTCATCATATCTTCTTGATATAACCATGATGGTATTTCAGATTCTTCATAACCCTCTTTTTCTAATTGAGATATAAGCCTATTAACAGCCGTTGCTGCTCCTGCTTGCTCATATTTGCCTGTATCAGGATTTATGTATGTTTGCTCAAATTGGAACAAGCCTCTGCCTGGGCCACCGCCTTTCTGCAGCGCATCAGCAACATTTTTACTTTCATGAAAAGAAATTTTATTCATACTTTCTAGTATTTCTTCTTGGCTAATTCCCCAGTTATTTTTAGCAGTAAATAATAATGAATCTAAAAGTGACTGTGAATCATTAATCGCCATAGATATTTCTTTCCCATGTAAAGAAGTCGGAATAATCAGCCACAAATGTATAAGGATATTCGCTATAACTGTGAGTGCAGTGAGATAGAGAGGACTGTACGGATTCACCATCTGTGGCTGTATATTTGTATATAATTTTCATTAAAACCTACCTGAGAGATTAAAACCAATATTACCCTTTGAACCAAAAAGCTTTGCCATTAAGTTTCTTTCTTTACCTAATTCCATTGATAATGATGCCCCAAGTAAATCTTCTATGTTTATTCCCTTTGAAGAAGAAAAAGGATTATTAACATCAACAAGTGAATTTAATAAATTCTGACTAAACATACCTCTGCCCTGTTTTCCAAAGCGATATGCGTCTTGTAATCCAGTTAAATCTTTAAGTTTTAATTTTAAGTCATTAGCAGAAATCAACGAATCAATTCCTGAATGAGCATTTTCTAATATTGATAAAAAATTTTGCATTATGTGTTTCCTTGTATATAATCTTGCCCATAAATATACATAAGATTATCCTTTTTGTCAAATTCGCTATCGCAATGTGGGCAAGCCCATCCAATAACCTGGTGTGAAACACTCATTAAATCGAACAAACCTATTCTACGACTAAAGTTATCGCTATAATAAAGCTCATCGCCACAAACAGGACAAGGGTCTTTAATCTTTGTCCTTTTTTTCCTTATGTGCGATAAGTTTCGTTTCTTTTCCACCTGATATGGCCTCCATTTGTTCTGGGGTAAACCCTGAAAAGACTGTAAGTTGCTCCTGTTTCTTCTCTGTATCAAATAATCCAGCCATTTTAGCTAAAGCTTCAAGTGAACGCAGTCTATCAGAGTCCCTATCGGATATATCTGCAATCATTTTATACTTTTCAACAATCCACTCTGGTGAAACTCCCTCATCGGCCAGTATTTTCTTAATTTCTTCTTTAACCATCGTTCTAATCCCCTCTTTATTGAGCAATGTGCTCGTTTTTTCCCTAATATACTCAGCATTCCTTGCTTTTGGGTAAGCTTTTTTATATGCATCAAGAACATCAACACCAGATGCCACATATCTAGCAAATAGGAACTCACGACTCTTCAACTTCCTATTATTCTGTCTATCATAGATGGAATCATAATTACCTGAGAAGGCATAAATATTCTTGGCAATACCATGTTCACCCATCATCTTGTGTGTTTTCTGCTCAACAACGAATGAACCACATACAGTACGAACAAGTGTACGTGATTTCTTATATGCTGGGTGTTTTATTGGTGACCTAGCAAGAACCTGACATACATAGCCATCATCGGTTGTTACCCAATCATCAACATCTCCATGCCTCCAATTGCCAACAATCTCCTGATTTGGTTCAAATATCTTAAATTCATTTGAATCATCATATAATTTATGAGCAATGCCCTTGATTTCCTTAATGTCCATACCTAAATATAAAAAATATATTTCAAAAATAAAAATGCTTGACATTTACATATATATTTAGTATACGCACATGCGCACTAGTATAAGTACTATTATAGTACAAATATAAGTACTAATAATTAGTACTAGAATAAAAGAAAAAACTAAAAATAAAAAAGAAAAGCTGTTACAAAACCTCAAAAATAGACTTAGAATGGGTGTGAGTGTTATTTTATGTATATACCCCCCCTCGAAAGCCTCGTCGGGGGTGAAAATTAGGTTGAAAACTAGGTTAGAATCTGAACTTTAACGCCGAACTATGCAAAATGTTCCCATATATATTATTTACTTGTATAATACAAGCATTAAACACAGCTACACAATGTATTGTTAATAGTGTTAATGTATTTATTACTACTATATCTTTCTTTTATTATACTTGTATTATACAACCACCACTTAATGATATAAGTTAATTGTAATTAATTTAAAATATATTGGAACTTATTTGGAACTAATAGCATATAATAAATAGTAACAATTTAATTAAAAGGAAAATAAAAATGATTACACAGCTAGAGAAATACAAACAGAACTTAAAAATAGTAAATAATAAAGATGTAATTAGTTATACGACCAAAGTCGCTAAAATTGACCATATAAACAAACAAATTAAACAGCTGGGCTGGTGGTCTGTAACAACTCAAAAACATATTAATTATGTAGCTAATGAATATAATTACGAATTAATTAAATAAATAAAGGAACTTTTTAAGATATAGATAGTATAAACAATATAACATAAATGAAAGGTATTAAAATGAATAATAAAAGAGAAATAAACACGTATTTACCTTTATTTACAGGTTTTTATGAAGGTATTTATGAACCAGATGAAGATATGGAAATAGAATATATTAATGAATTAAGAAATGATAAAAAACTAAAACCTATTGAATTTGATGATTGTGAATTTGATTATGATAAATATTATTTAGATATATCAAGTCAATTATGTGAAATATTAGAAAATGAACTTTCTGAATTTGTTAATAAAATAGAATTTCAGAGTTTAGAAAGCCCTAAATATTACAATTATTCTAATGATGTAATTGATTGTATTATACAACCAAAAAAACAAGCTATCTTAAATTATATTAAAAAGCATAAAAAAGAATTTGATATATATTTAAAAGACACATATACAAGTTATGACGGCTTTATATCACATTATGATAATAATTCAGATAGTAAAGATTGGTCAAGTAAAAGTATTATTAACAATGAACATCAACTTGGTTCTGTTCTAAACTTTATATGTATAAATGAAGGCATTACAGAACATGATTTATATTATGAATTACAAGATTTAACTCTTGAATGTAAAAACTTTAATGAATTAATTAATTAAATACGGAACTTTTATAAAACTAAGACATATAATATATATAACAAACAAGAAAGGTATAAAATGGAATATAGCAAAGTAAAAGAATGTATAAAAGATATTGGAATAAATGACTTTAGGGATTTATTAGAACAATATGGCGAAGATGTAATAAATGCAGGGATTGAATGCGATATAGAACTTCAAAACATAGAAGAAGCATATCAAGGCAAATATGATAGTGATGAAGATTTTACAGAACAATTATTAGAAGATTGTGGAGATATACCGAAAGACACACCCCACTATATACATATTGATTGGAAAAGAACGGCAAGTAATATAATGTTTGATTATGTAGAGGACGACAATCATTATTTTAGAGTATTTTAAATAAATTGGAACTTTTATAAAACATAGACATATAATAAATAGAACAACAAAAAAAAGGATATAAAATGGATAAAAAAGAAATAAGTATTAGAGATTTAAAAGGTATGAAAAAAGCAGAGAAATTACAAGCAAGAGGGTGGACAGTATTATATAACGGATTTTTTAGTGAAAGTGTAACAATGGTAAAAGGAACAGAACAAGAGATAAAAGAATATAGAATAAACAGATTTAAATAAAAGGAGAATAAAAAATGTATAGAACAATAAATGAATACGAATTTAGACAGGCTTTTAAAGACATAGACAGAGATTATTATAGTTATGACGGATATACAGCATTATACGAATTTTTAGATGAAATATGCTCATCAGATGATAAAGGTTTTGAACTTGATGTTATTGCGATTTGTGGAGATTTTACAGAATATGAAAATTTAAAAGAATTTCAATCTGAATATTATGATGATGTTGCAGGAGATAAATTTGAAACTATTGAAGAAATAGAAGAAGAAACGATTGTAATAAAACTTGATAATGGTGGATTTATAATACAAGTATTTTAAAATAAATGGGAACTTAATAAAATTTAGTAAGTATAATAAATAAGAACAAAACAAAAGGAGGAACAAATGAAACATATTAAACAAATCATTGAAGATTTTAAAAACAAGTGGAATTATTGTAATAAATGCGAATATTACACAAAACAAAACATAAAATGTAATTGTGAAGGAGAATAAAATGAAAAATGATTTTAAAAGAGCAATAAATCAACTTTTAGACCACAATAGATATATGAAATATATTAAGAAAATCATACCTAATATTTCATACAAAAGATTGCTTGAGATTGTTAAATTAAGAAATCAAGGTTTAAAGTGGAATGGAGAAACTAGATACTGGGATAAAAGGTTTACCAAAGAAAAAAGGAGAAAAAATGAGAAGAGCAATTATTGAAGAGTATGACACAACATATAAAATAATGGTTATATCCGATATTTTAAAGGAAAATGGAATAGAATGGGATTGTTATGAGGATATGTTTGACAATACATTAAAAGCCTTTAAAAAGTGGGAAAAATGGGATTCAAAAGAGAAACCAAATTGTTCATGGGTTGATTCATTAAATTTATTCTTACAAAAAATGATGGAACAAAAGAAACCCAAGCACATTAAATATATAGTTGATGATTATTTAGGTAAATGGAAATTCTGTAAAAAATGTGAATGTTATACAAGATTAAACATAAAATGTAATTGTGAAGGAGAATAAAATGAATAAACAAAAATGTGAATTAGAACATTGGGAAAATGTAAGAAGGGATTGCAAATATCCAATAGAAGATAGTAATGATGGTTATATTTATGGAATATATTTGCTTGATGAAGATGATATTATTGATGTTGAGTGGTTTAAAACTGATGAAGAAAGATTTAAAGCAATAAAAAAGTATAATTTAGAAATTGTTAATTCAATGGATTATTATAGTGATTAATAAAAAAGGAGAAAAAATGAATGACATAGACAATAGCACTAAAATTGAATTATTGTGCGAATTAGCACATGATAGAGTACCAAAATCATGTATTAAAGAAAATAAAGATGGTACAGAGTACACAGAAGATGGACAAGACATATTTGAGGCCTATTATAATCATTATGAAGGAATTTTATTAAAATATATCAAGGAGGTGGTAAATGCCTAATAGAAAAGCAAAAGAACGAAAATCTGAAAGAAAAAGAAAAAATGCAGAAATTAAAAAATGGAAAAGAGCAAGAAAAATAGAGAAGAAAAAAAAGTTGGGAACAAAATAATAAATAGTATAGTATAATAAATGTAATAAGTTTTTTGAAAATAATAAAAAGGAGTAACTCATGAAACAATATACAATAACTTATAAATATCTTCAAGATAAAAACCATATCAGTTATAAATCAAAAGGTGGTTTTGCTTTTTCAATGGAAACTGACTTTATGAACAAAAAAGAGGTTTATGATTGGTTGAATAAATATCATGGGAAAAAGGGTTTTTGCAAAGAAATAAGAAAATATAGCAAGAAATACCTTGAATATAGAGAGAGTAGTAAGTGTTTTGAAACTGAAGAAGAATTAACTAAAATGAGTAAGAGCAAAATTGTTACAAAGCAGTTCAAGGACTACAAAAATAGATAGAAAGGGATAAAATGGAATATAAAATTGGTGATAAAGTAAAAGTAATAGGTAACCCAAAGATTGTTGATGGTGTGATAGATAAAGTAATAAAAACAAGATGTATTGTAAAGGCATACCATAAAAGAACAAATAAAATGATTAAGTATGATATTCCAATTACAATGCTATTAAAGGAGAAGAAATGAAAAAAATAAAAAATACAACAATAGAAATACAATTAATGACTATAATAAGAGACTTTATCAAGTGGGACTTTGAATACTCTTTCAATAGAAATACAATTAATGACAAAGAAGATTACGAGAAAGCACAAGAATATATTAATTATGTGTCTGAAAATAAACATTATAATTTTAATAAGTGGTTTAGAGTAACTAAAGATGATGTTATTAAATTTATTGAAAACAATTTAAATGAGGAGGTTATAAAATGAAATTTAAACACATTAAATATGATTGCTGGAAATATTCAGATTATACCAAAAAGGGTTGCAAGTTTACCCATGCAAGACACTTAAAAAATATAAAAGTATGGGATTATGAAGATGAAATTATGTTTCAAGTAAAAAATGGACATTCAACAAAAGGATTAAGATATAAAATGAATAAGTGTGATGTTCCATATAATACTAAATGGTATAGAAAAATTTCTTCAAACAGAAAACTAATTAAGGAAATGTGTAACTTGAGAGCAAAATATAAAGAAGTTAAAAAAGCAGAAGATTCTTTCAAGTCTCAAATTAAAATATATGAATCAAAATCTTGTTTTTTGCATAATGAAATTAAACATGGAATTAAACAATTAACAAAGGAGAATAAATGATAACAACAACAAAGAAGATGAGAGCAGACCTTAAAAGGTTACGCAAAGATGATTTAGTTGTATGTGATGAGTGTGGCTCTGATGAATTATCAGAGAAAATGTGGGTGGATAGTAACAGTTATGTATCTATTGATGGAGAATCTTACTTCAAATACATTGATGGTCTTGATGATACTAAGTATTGGTGTGATAAATGCAACGATGAAACACTACCTGTACATATATCAGAGTGGGAAGAAATAAGAAGGGAGAAAAAATGATTAAATGGATATTAGATAGATTTGAAAGAAGGGATTATCCACCAAAAAAACCATACCCTATGTGGAAGAAATATTATAGGAGAGTGGATATTAATAATGCGATAAGAGATTTGGCTAAAGAAATAACAGAAATAAAAAAAATGATAAAAAAAGGAGAGGATAATGAGTAAATTAGCAAATTATGCACAGGAGTTTTTAGAGGATGTTGGCTATAATTTAGGATATGATGAGAGTAACCTACCAAAATTAAGAGATATTGGAGCAATTTGGAATAATAGAGTTCCTGTTTGGGAATACAAAGGTATGACTGAGTGGGAATACTATGGAGTTGATGAAAATGAAGGCAAAACAATGCCGTAAACTTATGAGAGAGCCAATACCCAAGGAGGTATAAGTCGGAGTGATAAATGTTATTATCAGAGCTTGAGAACAGATGTACTAGTCAATGCTACATAGTAGCCTAGTTACAGCCTCATTATAACTACTTCGCGAACCTGATAGAGTGAGGCTCTCTCAGAATAATAAAACAAAAGGAGATAGAGAAATGAAAAACCAAATGAAAGCAATGTGGACAATATTAGCAATGACAACAATATGGCTCACAATAAACAGCAGTAAGATTAATACCTGTATTGATGATAAGGATGAAATAGATAGGATGGTCAATAACATGGTAGCTTCTTTAGAGGAACAACAGCAACAAGCTGATGAACCTACATTTAAAGATGTATTCAAAGAAAAAAGAGAACTACTTGGAGCAGGAGCTGTGTTCAAGTGGAAAGGCGACTACTATACTACTGATTATGCAGAAGAAATTAAAGTCCATTATGATGATGTAATTGGAGAATGGGTATTAAATGGTGATGACTTTGATGATTTTTGCAGAACAAATGATAGAGATGAATGTGGTATATGTGGTGGTGATGGTGCAAGATACTGGTATGCAGATAGAGATGGTGATGGACTTGGAGACCATCAAACAGCAACATTAAGCTGTGAAAGTCCAGACGAAGAAATAACATTCCATAGAATCGCAAACAAATAAAGGAGGCGAGATGAATAAACAAACAAACACAATATACTGTCTTTTACTTATGCTGACAGTATGGTGTACTTGGAACTCTGTTACGAGTAATAAAGTCTCAGAACTTGCTGGTAAGGTATATTCTGAATACCAATTAGCAATGAGAGAGATTGGTTATCTCACAGACAGATTAACAGGCCTTGAATTAGCAGAACCTAAAGTTATTACCAAAGAAATTGAGGTAATCAAAGAGGTTGAAGTAATCAAGGAAATTGAAGTTCCTGTATTAGTTCCTGTTAAACAAGAAGGCGAAGAATAACAACAACAACAAGTGGGTGGGAGTGAAACATCTCCTGCCCATTTTAATTATAGGAGAATTTATGGATATTATTAAAAAAATGTTAAGTGAACTAACCAATACAGCTAAGAATGACATTTATTTGCGTGAAATTGCCCTTTTAATGGAAGAAGTTGATATGCTTAAGGGTGAACTAAGGATAAAAGAAAATCTAATCAAAAACTTTGAGAAACAGATAAGGGGAAAAAATGAGAGCAACTGAGTTTTTTAATTACATAAACAGAAAAAACAAACCACCTAAAAATGAGACTGATGAAAATTACACACATTTTACTTGCAATGAATATGAAGAAGTTTTAGTGGATGGCAAAAAAGTAAAAAGGTTAACAAAACAATCTCAAAAATATGAAGATATAAGAAAACAAATTGCTAAGGAGAAAAAATGAACAATCGTGAAGATATATTAGCAGAGGTTAATATGTTGAAGGTTTTGGTATGGAGTTTATGGGAGGAGTCTCACGGTAGTATCAAGAAAAATGACTGGAATGAACTCAAGAAAGAAGTCATAAGAGAGATGAGAAATAAATGAGACAAGCGAAAAAACAATTTGATATATTATTTGAAATATATTATATTAATATCAGTAAAAATAGTGCAAAAGTGAGTGGTGAGACAAACCTATGAAATCAATAAGTCCAATAGATATAGAAGGAATTTATAAAGACTATCTTAATCGTAAAGAAGAAGAGAATAGAGAGTTAAGATATAAAGGAAATGAGAGTTGGTATCATGCAAGTGGAGCTGGTTCTTGTTCAAGAAAACTCTATTTTGAATCAGTTGAGAATGTTAAACCAACAAATCTAATAGATTCAAAAACAAAAAGACTTTTAAGATTAGGAAATGTTATACACGAGGATATTCAGAGTTCTCTTACGCACATACGCACTAATATAAATACTAGTAATAGTAGTAGTATTAGTACTAAGAATAAAGAAAAAGAAATTAAAAATAAAGAAAAAGATATAGAATTTCACGTTGAAGGTGAAGTAAAGATTGAAGAGTTAAATGTTAGGGGATTTTATGATGTTGTTGTTCAAGATAATACTTTGCCTGAGCAACCAGTTTATCTGTATGATATTAAAACTTGTGGTGGTTGGGCTTGGAAGATGAAGTTTGGTAGAAACAAACAATTAAATCCATCTGTCCATTATGAGTTGCAATTAGGAACATACGGATATGCAATAAAAGAGATGTTTGGAAGATTAGATGGTATGTATTTGTATTATTACAACAAAGATACATCAGATATGAGAGCTGTATCAGTTCCTCTTACCTATGTATCAAGAGCATATCTTTATTGGAAGAACGTAAAAGATGAACATAAACAAGGATTACCTCAGTTTAGAGTTGGTATATCGCCTGTACAGAAATGGCAGTGCAATTATTGTCAATTCTTAGATTACTGTAATCCTCCAAAATAGGAATGTAACCAAGTGAAGAAAAAATGGCAAAGAATATGGAATATTAATAAACCAAGAGCTATTGTTTATCGTGGATATGCTGATGAATGTATTAAATGTACTCAATGTGAAAAGCTTAAATCTTTAAATGAGTTTCATAAAAGAAAAACAAACAAATGTGGTTATCGTAATCCCTGTATTGAATGTTATAAAAAATACATAGAGAAAAATGTAGAGAAAATAAGAAAAACAAAAAGAAAATATTATTTAAAGCATCAAGATGAAATATGTAAGTCTCAGAAAGAATATTATGAAAACAATAAGGATAGAATGCTGAACAAACTTAAGAAATATAGAGAAGAAAATAGAGAGCAAATAAGGGAGAGAGATAGAAAATATAATCAAAAACAAAGAGATAATCTTACTGATGTTTATATAAAAAATATGTTAACAGGTGGAAATAATTTAAAGCCTGAAGATATACCTCAAGAATTAATAGAGGCAAAGAGACAACATTTAAAATTAAAAAGAATAACAAAGGAGACATAAAATGAAAACAGATAAAAAACAAATAAATGACTTTGGTAATTTTGAAGAAATGGTTACAGCTCACAGAGGAGTATTAAAATCATTGATTGATAAAGATTATCATTATAAAAATGGTGAAGCAGTTGAAATTAATAATGGTTTTGGTAAACAATTAAATTATATGAAATTGAAACTTGAAGCATATAAGTTATTAAGAGAAAAACCAACCAGAGAAGAATTGTTTTTACCTACTTCTAATGGTAAAAAATAACGATAACAATAACAAAAAGGAGAGAATATGAGCAAAACAACACAAAGCACATTCATGAAACTCTTCAAGACTGATGTAAGTGAATATGTTAAACAAAAGGGCAATTACAATTATTTGTCTTGGGCTTTTGCAGTACAAGAGCTTAAACGTGCTTGTCCAAATGCAAGGTGGGGAGTTACTAAAGCAGAAGATGGTTCTCCATTTTTCAAAACAGAGTGTGGTTATTTTGTAGATGTATGGGTTGAAGTTGATGGTGTATCATTATCACAGATTCATCCTGTACTTGATAACAGAA
>VTLG01015091.1_pt1 | contig 16721 bp, 19 predicted proteins | sample 4694571 | NCBI WGS metagenome assembly VTLG01 (sample SAMN12604809, study PRJNA352737) | marine metagenome | biome: ENVO:00000447; feature: ENVO:00000209|ENVO:00000569|ENVO:01000036; material: ENVO:00002151; isolation source: viral sequences binned using virsorter ...
ACAGGAGGCTTTTTAATGGCGTGAATGTAACCTCAGTAGTCCACACATAAGGTGTTGAGAGCTCACAGTGGACGGAAACCGCAAGTACCATACTGCCACTATGGGAAAGCTATGGGGAAGGACGAATTGAGTGGCAGCGGGAGCCCCCAAGTGCGGTGTAGGCTCCCGAATAGTATTCACCCTATGAGGGGGGGGGGGGGATTGGAGTATACTGGTAGAAAGATGTAAAGGAAACATGGAACTGAAAGAACACGAACATAGTACAAAGACTTCGACTCCTCTGAAGCATCACCATCCTCTGAGTTGGTATGTGAAGTGGGCTAGTTCTATTGTATTGGTCTTTGCAATGATAGCCACTACGAATAACATGTACCCTATGAACATGATACTACAGGGTATCGGAGTGGCTGGATGGTTATGGGTGGCGATTATCTGGAATGATCGGGCCCTTATTGTGGTAAATGCGGTGGCAGTGGCCATCATGTGTAATGGAATATTTGTATGGATAATGACTTTGATTTAGTGGCGGAGATTGTCTCTGCCTACGTAGGCAATAATAAGTGTGCGATGGGCGAATTACCTTTGTTAATTCGATCTGTACACGATACCTTTGCCGAACTGAGGGCAGAAGCCCCCAGCCCCGAAAACTCAGCGAAGAATGCTGACTTAACCGATACAAGGGAGCCTCTACTAGAGGTGCCGACCCCTGTATCTTTCTTTCATGGAGAACGAGAAGACGATGGCAAATGACTTTCTTAAAAAAATTATTAAAGACACTGGTAACGAGTACGCTTCGGTTGTTGAAGATGGCGTTGAAGCTGGTGATGTGGACACTTTTATTGACACTGGTTCTTTCATTCTTAATGGTCTGTTGTCAGGCTCTCTGAATGGTGGTTTACCTGCCAATAAGATAACTGCTCTGGCGGGCGAAAGTGCAACTGGTAAGACTTACTTTCTCATGGGTATCGTCAAGTCGTTTCTCGAAGCCGACCCCTCGGCGGGCGTTGTGTATTTTGAGAGTGAAAGCGCAATTACCAAGCAAATGGTGATTGATCGTGGTATTGACCCCAAGCGTATGGTTGTTTTTCCTGTTACAACGGTTCAACAGTTTCGTACAGAGGCTCTCAAGATTCTGGACTCCTATCTGGAACAGGATGAGTCGGATAGACAGCCTCTATTCATGTGTCTGGACTCTCTTGGTATGTTATCCACAACCAAAGAGGTGGAAGATACCTCTGATGGTAAGGAGACAAGAGACATGACGAGGGCTCAGGTGCTCAAGGCGGCGTTTCGAGTTCTGACATTGAAGTTAGGGCGGGCGAAAGTTCCGATGGTGATCACAAATCACACATATGATGTGGTGGGCTCCATGTTTCCGACCAAAGAGATGGGCGGAGGCAGTGGCCTCAAGTATGCAGCTTCTTCTATTGTCTAAAAGGAGAAGGACGGTACAGAGGTTATCGGTAACATCATTCACTGTAAGAACCACAAGTCTCGCCTGACGGTAGAGAACAAGATGGTTGATGTGAGACTATTATACGAGCGAGGCCTTGATCGATATTACGGTCTTCTTGACCTTGCACTGGAACATGGCGTGTTCAAGAGCGTCAGCACACGAATCGAACTACCAGATGGCACCAAAACCTTTGGTAAGACGATAAACAATGACCCTGAGAAGTATTTTACGGAAGAGGTCATGGCACAACTGGAAGAGGCTGCGGCCAAGGAGTTTAAGTATGGAGTATAATATCGGTGATTTGGTTGAATTCGCAACTGAATATGGGCTTCCCAAAAAGGGAACCATCGTAAATGTCGCCAGTGAGATGGATTCGTATGATGAAATGCGTCTGAAGGACGGCGTGGCCCTCTACTGGTCAAAGAAGATGAAGAAGTGGACTCCTGTAAAGGAAAAGAATGCTCACACTGTGTTTCTTGAGGTTGAAACCAAACGAGGAGGCTATGCGTTCATCTATATGGATGAGGTGATGAGCTATGAGCCGTCTTAGCGAATTGGCAGCGGGGGTCAGCCCGAAAAAGCCAGCTAAACCCTGGCCTAATTTTCTGCAGCCCTTTCCTGTCAAGATCAAAGAGGTGGTTGATCCCACCAATGGCGGTGTTCTCAACGAGTACATAGAGAAAGCCATACGAGAGGCCGGCGACAAGTACGAGAATCGTACCGAAGCCAAGACAAGTACGAGAATCGTACCGAAGCCAAGTGTCTGATGACTCGTTGGGATATGCATGACTACTTTGAAAGCTTTCGACTGATTGGTGAAGCGGCCATGGGGTTTGCGTCTATGGTTCCTCTTGCCAAGAGAACGACACCAGAGGGTGAACCCGAAACCGTACCCCTAAGAATTACGGAATCGTGGGGCCTCATCTATGGCAAGGGCAATTCCTGTGGTAAGCATACACATTGGCCCTCGTTATGGTCTTATACCTACTGTGTAAAAGGTGACGATAGCCATCCGCCTCTTGTTTTTCCTGATATGGTAGAGAAATACTCTCTTTCCAACGGTATCGATGACGGTCTGGCGCCTCATGAGGATATGAGCGTGACACCCAAGACTGGCCAGTTGGTTATATGGCCTGCATGGTTGTATCATTATGTACCAGAGCAACAAGTGGACAGTGAACGTATCATGATAGCAGGCAATCTGGATCGAGCAGACCTATGAATTCAAAAACCTTTGTCATGAGTTTCGAAGATGCACTATCGGGCGAAGAATGTGACTCTCTGGTGGAGTGGCATCGACTTGATAGCGCAGCCAGAACCATCAGGGCTGCAAGAGATGGCCGCAGAGATGAACAGAAGTGGCTGCCAGAGGACAGTCCTTTATGGATACCCCTTCAGAACGCAAAGAGAAGCATGTTGGAAGTCTATACGGAGCGATTTCCCTATGTCAATCGTGGCAAAAAGAGGCTGCGTATGCCAGAGAACAAGATACAACGCACCGATCCCTTTGGTGGTGGGTTTCACAACTTTCATAGTGAGGTATCTCATTGGGAGAACTGTGCCCGAGCGCTGGTGTGGACTATATACCTTAACGACATACCAGAAGGACAGGGCGAGACAGAGTTTCTATACGACAACATAAGAGTGGCCCCGAAAAAGGGACTAGGTGTTGTGTGGCCAGCGGCTTGGATGTTTCAACACAGGGGAAATCCTGTACATGACAAGTCGAAGTACATTGCCACTGGTTGGTATTGGTATGCAGAGGAGAAAGGTTACTATGGAAATACGGAATCATCCTGACGCCGTTCCCTTTTCCGCACGATATCCTGTGATAAGCAAAAATATCGGCCATTATGATGTAAAAGATATCATAATGAAACGAGGCGACGAGCAGCTGCGGAAAACCAACGTCAAGGCCCATATGACACAGTGGTTCATGCACAAAGAAGACTTGACTTTTGCAAAAATTGCCGATCAGGCAGTGGCTCTAGCCACAGAGAACAGTCCATTCAAGGTTTCTCTGGAGCCCTTTGACTGTTGGGGCAACATATATCGCAAGGGAGACTACACCAAGAGCCATGATCACTGGCCTCATCCTTGGTCATGGGTGTACTATGCGAATGTATCAGACAGCTGTAGCGGATTGCGCTTTGATGACGCTGGATTTAGATTTATTCCTGACCCTGGCGATTTAATACTGTTTCCAGGCTGGTTATATCACAGTGTAGAGGCGCAAACCACAGATTATGAAAGAGTTGTAGTGGCTGGGAACATCAAACTTACTAAATAAACCCTACCATGACAAGATACCGTATATTTACGAAAGAAGTTCTGGTTGAAAACGTCAATGACCTAGAAGAGGCCATGACCGTTGTAGCAATGTACGCTGAGCAGGGAGTTAAGGCAGACTATGAGGCTTATACCCCTGATACAAAACGCTTAGGCCGTGATCCCGACTTACACTAATCCGTTATAAATAGTTTTATACGGAGAGGAAATGTAAATGCATATGGGGCTTGACGGTTTCGTTTGGTTTGTCGGCGTAGTTGAAGATAGAAATGATCCAGATCAGTTAGGAAGAGTGCGTGTTAGGTGCGTGGGATTTCATACACCCAACCTTACCGCCCTGCCCACGAGCGATTTGCCTTGGGCTCACGTTATGCATCCTACCACAGACCCAGCCATGCATGGAATGGGCAACAGCCCGTCTTTTCTTGTAGAAGGAACGTGGGTTGTAGGGTTCTTTCGTGATGCAGAAGAAAAACAACAACCCACAATCATAGGAACTCTGCCAGGCGTTCCGAAAAACTCCGCTGACTTCTCTAAAGGGTTTAATGATCCTCGACATAAGGAGTCTACTCAACTTAATGATCAAGGAATCAAGTATTATGCAGTCGGCGGCCTAAATCCAAGTGAGTATGGAGAGTATGGCCCCTATCCTTTGGGTGCTCGTGTGGACACCGAAGATGAAGAGCAAGGCACATTTGGTCGTTTCTCTGGGCATACTGTAGGAGAGTCCGACACCAGCCGTCTTGGTAGAGGGAGTGCAGCGGAAACTCATGGCGCTGTGGTTCGCCGTAGAAAACTCAAACGTACTAAAGTTATTACGGCTGCGAAGCCAAATCTGAAGTCCGTATCGGATGATCTCAAGGTCGATGATACGCCTCCTACATGGGATGAACCGCACCCCAGAGGCCTCAAGAAAGATGCCAGTCCCTATACTTCAGGCAAATACCCCTATAATCATGCGTTTGAGTCTGAGTCAGGCCATCTCATGGAGATTGATGACACTCCTGGCGGAGAAAGACTACATCGTGAACACAAATCTGGAACCTTTGAGGAAATACACCCTGACGGCACTAAGGTTGTCAAGGTGGTGGGCGACAACTACGAAATTATCGCAGGCAGTTCCAACGTCCTAATCACGGGCGATGTGAACCTCACGATAGAAGGAACCAAAAGAGAGTTGGTGAAGGGTGACTATATACAGGAGATCGAAGGTAGTCACATTCAACGAATACATAAGAACCAGCAGATTAAGGTTGGCACAGGCAAGTCTGGCGGAAACCGTGAAGAAGAGATACGAGGCAACTATTCATACAACATCAAGAACAATGTCAAAGGCTATGTGGGTGAAGACTTTGACACACTGATAGAGAAGAACGAGAGCCGCACAATCAACGGATACTTCGATGGTTCTATCGTAGGTAACTACACCGTTACTTCACTCGCAGATGTGAAGGTAAGTGCAAAGACAAATATGGCCTTTACCACTGTATCTGGCATCGTGTCAGTCAAGTCTGGTTCTACACTTAATATGAAGTCCGCTGCTGCTATGACATTGAAATCGGAAAGTACACTAACAACAACTGTGGCTTCGTCTTGGACTGGCACAGTTGGTACAACTTGGACACACACATCAACAGGTATCACTACAATTAGAGGTAGTGAGATACAATTGAACCCATAGGTGTAACATGGCAGAATTTCAGTTTATAGTTAATGGAGAATTAGTTACATACGACAGTTGGGAAAACATACCAGAAGAATTTGAACATGTTATTAAATTTATACCTGATGTTCCACCTGATCCTCATACAGAAGATGAACATGCGGAAATGGAAATATGGAATACTAGGTTACAACAACTATTGGAGAAAGAACGTGCCCGCAGCAACTAGAATAGGAGATGCAGATGTGGCCCATTGTTCGGGTATGACTCGAGCAGAAGGTTCACCAAATGTTTTTGTTAATGGTATCGCATGGAGTAGACAGGGAGATAATAATACATCACACCTTTTGCCTGGCACCCCATGTCCAACTCACGCAGCCCCAATAACTACAGGGTCTACTACAGTGTTTGTAAATAGTAAAGGTGCAGGCAGAATAGGTGATGGAATAACTGCTTGCACTTCCGTAGCAGCTGGTAGTCCTAATGTATTCTGTGGGCCTTAGAAAGACCTTGAGTCAGAAAGAGAGTAATAATATGAAAATTGAAAGAGAAAATTTTTGGGATACAATTGAAGAATGGACTGATCCATCAGCTGAGTCAGGACATTTTTTTGGAAACTCAGTGGGGTTCCATGATAAGATTCTTGAGGAGTCTAAAACATTTGATGGGTGGTCACACACATTTGATGGTAAAAATTTTTCCGATGAATTAAAATATAATCTTACCACATTATCTGGTTCCACAATGGACAGATGGGAACACCTAGAAAGAGTACAATTCTCTAAACAGGGTGAGGGTATTGCAGAAGATGATGAAATGGATTATTGGTGGACTGTGCCTCAAGAAAAAGATTTCCCTACGGTGTATAAATTTATGGATCACTTTCCTAGATTTAAAAATCCAGTGATAAGTAAGTTGGGTGCTGGTCATCAACTTCTTCCGCATGATCATGGCCCTGCTAAACAGTTCTTATATAATATGTCACTTAATGAACCAGAGGGGTCTAGAACAGCAATTTATCCCCAAGGGGAACTTACTGTAAAACCTGGCGATATCTATAAGTTAGATGTGCATAATTTACATGCTGTAAAGAATGGAAATGAAACTAGGTATCATATTTTATTTCAAGGAGGTCGATACTAATGGTAGATTTCTCAGCCCCCAATCTTTGTGGTGCAAACCCTGACTTTAATAAACTTATGAGTCAGTTTGATACAATCAAAGCTGAAATCCTTAGTGGATTAGATGTAGATGCATCTACATTGGCATCTACACTCAATGCATCACTGACTCAATTAGAGACAGACTTGAGGGCCATGGTTCCTTCACTACCAACTCTACCTGGCGTAAACTTTCAGGCTGAGGTTGCTAGTCTTGCAACTTTATCAACTGGTAGCACAGCCTATATAAACAAGCTAGCACAACTCACCACACAGTTTGGAGAAGCATTACCAGATATTACAGGCGCAATAAATTCTGCTTTAGCTGCTGTTACCGCTGGTGGAGATGTATGTGGTTCTTTACCAAATCTAGAACTTCCTAATGGTGCATCAGAGGCAATAGAGAAAGCTAAAAACACTTTGCAGGCTACGGCTCCAGCGTTGGAAGAACTAGCGCAAAGTTTTAGTGATGATGTTTCAGTAGATGAAGACGGTGCGATATACGGAGACTCATATTCAAGAGACACCCTATCTTCAGAGATAACTTCATTGAAGTCTTCTTTGGAGACAGCGGCAAAACAATTTGCGACAAAAGCAGAAATGTTAGCTGCAGAACTAAGTGCGGCCGCAGCTCGAGCAAGGTCTGCACCAGAAGATCAAATACTCATATAGGAGATTATATTATGGGAAAAAAGAAACAACGTGCAAGTCAAACTTCAAAAGGTATTGGAAGTAACGTATCAAAATGGGTCTGTAAGGCCGCAAAAAAAGACGTTCACCCCTTAACTAAACTACGTTGGAAACAGGAAGCGTTTAACAAGGGAAAAAGAGTTATGATTACAGTTCCTAATCCAGACAAGTCAGCAACGAGAGAACGATTTATTCGTGTTGACGCTAGAGAAGTATGGAAGAAAGCTACGCCTTATATGATGAAGTATTCTGATGGTTAGTATAAATACTATGTAAGGAGTATATCTATGCCAAATACAGATCAGACTGGCGCTTGGCGAAATCCAGCTGGATTTAAAGATGCTGAGGCCACAAATAATAAAAGGAGCGTTAGACGATATGCTGACCTTGATTTGTTCTTTGGCCTAAATAACAAAAATAAAGATATCAATATTCTTTCAGACGTTCAAGCTGTCAAAAGGTCTGTCCGTAATTTGGTATTAATGAATCAGTATGAGAAACCCTTTCGTCCTGAGATATACTCTGGTATCAGAGATCAACTCTTTGAACCGATGACACCACTAACAGCCACCATCCTTGCAAAGAAGGTGGAGGACGTTATCGAAAATTTTGAGCCACGGGCCAGACTACAGGGTGTAAGAGCAAATCCTGACCTAGATCGTAATGCATACAATATCGCTATTGAATTTTATGTGGTAAACGTACCAACTGAATTGGTAGACTTAACAGTTATACTAGAGAGATTACGATAATGGCAAACAGTCAAAAACTTCAAGTAACAGAACTAGACTTTGATGGTATTAAAGAAAACCTAAAGACATTCCTCAAAGACCAAACCGAATTTAAGGATTATGATTTTGAAGGTTCGGGTTTGAATATTCTTCTTGACACTCTGGCTTACAACACACACTATCTTGCGTACAATGCTAACATGGTGGCCAACGAGATGTTTCTGGACTCCGCAGCTTTGCGATCCAGTATTGTTTCTCACGCTAAGATGTTAGGATACGAGGTGGACTCTTGTAGAGCTCCAAAGGCAACTATAAACATAACTCTTAACGATTCATCAAAACTCTCAGCAACTATGGCCGCTGGAACAAAGTTTACAACGAAGGTTAATAATGAAGACTACGAGTTTGTAACAGTTTCCTCAAATCAAGCCACCAGCACAGGACTAGAAGTTCCTTTTACAAATATTGACATATACGAAGGCACATATACCACAACAAGATATACGGTGGATACGTCTGATGTTAACCAAAGATTTATCATACCGTCCGACAGAGCGGACACAACAACTTTAACAGTTTCAGTTCAAAATTCGGCCACAGATTCTACGACAACCACGTATACTAAGGCCACAGACATATCTCAACTGACAGGTGCAAGCACGGTTTATTTTTTACAAGAGATAGAGGCAGGAAAGTTTCAAGTTTACTTTGGTGATGGTGTAGTAAGTCAGACTGTCACTGATGGAAACATAGTGTTTTTAAAGTATGTGGTAACAAACAAAGCTTTGGCTAATGGTGGGACTAACTTTACCGCTTCTGGTGCTATTGATGGTGTAACTAATGTTACAGTTGCAACTGTTAATAGCGCAACAGGTGGGACAGAGGCCGAGACGCTTCAATCAATAAAACTAAATGCTCCTCTTGACTATGCAGCTCAGGGCAGATGTGTAACGGCCGAGGATTACAAAATTTATGCAAAGAAACTATTTCCGCAAACACAGGCAGTTCAAGTGTTTGGTGGGGAGAGCGGTTCCTTTGATCCAACTCTAGGTGTAACAAGCACAGCATCTTATGGCCGTGTATACATCTCTATCAAGTCTACCACAGGCAATAATCTTACATCTGCTCAAAAAACACAGTTGGTTAAAGACTTTCAAAAATATAATGTGGCTTCAATTACTCCTGTAATTGTTGACCCTGATATTGTCAAACTATTTTTGAATGTCAACTTCAAGTTTGACTCAAGTAGAACTATTAAAGAAAAAAATACTCTTATCGCTGATGTTACCACAACACTGAAAAACTATAACAGTTCTGATCTTCAAAGCTTTGGTAAGGTTTTCCGCCATTCTCAAGTCACTGGTCTTATCGATGATACTGATACATCTATCTTGAACAACATTACAAATGTTCTTTTGGCCAAGTCGATTACTCCATCTTTAGGATCATCCTCTTCATTCAACATATATTTTAACAATGCGTTATACAATCCTCACACTGGACACAATTCTGGAGCTGGTGGTATTTTAACCTCTACAGGATTTAAGGTCAGCACTGATGCCACAAATGAGATGTTTTTTGATGATGATGGTAATGGTAATGTTCGTAGGTATTATCTTGTCGGTATTACAAGAAACTATGTTGATAATTCTGCGGGCACAATTGATTACACTACAGGTGCAATTGTTCTCAATGGTATTATTATAGCATCTATATCAAATGTGGATGGGGTTGCATCAACTAGTATTCGTTTCACAGTCGTACCAGACTCTAAGGATATCGTGCCCGTTCGAAATCAGATACTAGAAATAGACTTTAATAACACAAGTATTACAGGAGATGTAGATACGATTGCTGTTAGTCAGCCTGGCGCTGGTGGGACTTATACAACAACAAGCAGCTATACGTCACCAAGTACAGGATACTAAACAATGGCACCGTTTGATGCAGCTTTAACTACGAAGATATCTCCTCTTATAGATGGCCAAGTTCCTGATTTCATTCAGGCTGACCATCCAGAGTTTGTTAAATTCCTTCAAGAGTATTACCAATTTCTAGAATCTGGACTACTTGTTGTTGACGGTGATATTGACAATATCGTACTGGAAAGTCCAGTAACGCAAAATATTCTTCTTGATATAGAAGGTGGTGGCACGCCAAAACTTATGGCGGAAGTTGGTGCTGGGTCTAAAGCAGCTTTCATAAAAGGGGAAACTATAACTGGTGGTACATCCAAAGCTACTGCTACAGTTCTTATTGATGATATATCACAGGCTGCAAAAAAACTCATTATCTCAGCAAACCAACGATTTATTGTTGGTGAGACTATAACTGGTGGAACCTCTGGGGCTACTGGCACAGTTGTATCATATAGGGGCAACCCTGTACAAAATATGCAACAGTTGTTGGACTACTCTGATCCAGATAACACTGTATCCGCTTTCCTTGACCAGATGCATGAACAACTCATGCAGGCCATTCCTTTTACGTTGGCTACTGGAGCATCAAAACGTGACCTCATAAAAAGTATTCGTGACCTCTATACCGCAAAAGGCACTTCAGAGGGGCACAAGTTATTCTTGCGCCTTATGTTTGATGAGGAGTCAGAAGTTTTCTATCCAACCAAATACATGTTGCGGTTGTCTGATGGTAATTGGAAAGAGAAAGATTTTATTCGTGCAGTTGCAACAAACGGCTCAAGAGGCTCTGAGGTTATTGGTCAAATCTTAACAGGTAAAACCTCTGGTGCTACAGCGTTCATAGCAGACGCAGAAGCTTTCAGTCAAGGTACAGATGCGATAACAGAGTTTGAAGTTCAAGATGTAAATGGCACATTTATTAATGGTGAAACAATAACCGCTGATTCTATCAATGAACAGTCCGATGGTCTTTTCCGTGAAATGAGTTTCACCCTTCAACAAGTTATAACAGGCGCAACCGTTAATTCTGGTGGTGCATTATATTCAGAGGATGACCTTCTTACCCTTGAGTCTGGTGTTGGTAATGGTGCAGCTGTTGCTCGTGTTGATCAAGTAAACACAGGTGAGGTTTCAGAAGTTATTATTGATACTGCTGGCTCTGGTTATAGAGTTGGTGAGGTTGTCAATTTTACAACAACTGATCTTTCCACATCTTCTGCTGAAGGGTTCATCTCAGCTGTAGGTGGATCGTTCTTGCTAGAAGACACAGTAGATGATGATGATTATCTTATTCAAGAAGATGGTTCTGTAAGAAAAACCATCAACAATCAAATAGCTCTCAATGGAACTAGTACAACAAATGGTATTCCAAATGATGAGGGTGATCAGATTTTATTAGAGGGAACTGATGGCTCTAGTGCAGACGAAAATGATTTTCTACTAGAAGAAACAGACATAGAAACCTTTGATGATTATTACAGCCCTGATGATAGATTTGTTCTTGAAGATGGATCACTTAGTAGTTCTGAAAAGGGTTCTATAGCTAGAGTATTCATAACAGAGCCGGGTTCGGGATATGTATCATTACCAGAATTATCGATAACCACATTATACGGTTCTAATGCTAAATTGTTAGCTGCATCTGAGGACATTGGCCAGATCAAGAGTGTAAAAATTGTTGACGCTGGTTTTAGATATGGTACTGCACCAGAGGTTAGTGTGCCGGCCAACTTTGTTGTTAAAGATGTTACTGGTACATTTGGTGTTGATGAAGCTCTTACAGGTGCGTATGAAGGAACTGTAAAAAGTTTTGATTCTGATAAACAAGTGTTATCTGTTAATATACAGGATGTTGTAAGAACAGAACTAGAACAGAACGATCCTAATCTTTCATTTGATTTTAAGTTAGAACAAGAGGGTGATGTATTTCAACGAGTTCAAATCAACGATGCACTAGACAGCATTGGTGATAATCTCATAACAGAGGCCGCAACGCCAGGCGCTGGCCCGCTTGCTGTTGATGCCGTTGATAATGGTATTGAACAGATAACTCTAGAATACGCTAGCGACTTTACTATTCCAAATCAGGGAGTACAACTTGAGACAGTCGCTGAAGACAATGACACGTTTCTCCAACAAGAGGGCAGAGGAACTTTTATAGATAGAGGAACAGGCATAAAGTATTTGGGTTCGGAGACAGATTTTGGTGCGGCTCATACTGTTCTTTTAGAAGGTAGTGCTGTTGGTTCCTCTATTCTTATTGAAGATGGCGGCACAGACGGTAGTGGTACTAACGCTGGTGATGAAATTCTTTTAGACAGGACAACTGCTGGTGGAGCTGATGCTGGTGATAAGGTATTGCAATCAAGTGTTGATGAGGGTAGTAGACTTGTACATGAAGATGAACCAGCTATTTCTAACACACAAACACGTAAAGACTATTTGGTGCTTGATGAGGGTTCTGGTAGAAAACAAGTATTTACAGAGGGTGGTTGGCTTGATGAAGCTAGAGCCACAACTGAAAAGAAAAGAATCATTCAATCACAAATAGTGACCACTCCTTCTTCTAATCAGACAACATCTCAATTTGATGGTGAATCAATTATACTAGAATCAGGAGAGGGCGATTACCTAGTTTTAGACGGTTCTGCTCCACACGTTCAAGAGCCGGCCGACTCTATTAGGGAAGATCGTGTTCGGGCTGCTCGTGGATTATCTGTCAACTTAAATATTTTAAACGAAAATGAACGAATTCTTCTAGAGGGAGAACCAGCGTTTGAAACATTAGTCCCTCACGAATCAGTTAGATTTATTGAAGCAGAAAGACTTGTATTTAACCAAACACAGGCCACAGGTGATGATGCTGGTGATGGTATTGTTTTAGAGGGCCCTGATGGATTAGGTGTTTCAGATAATCTTGGTTTCTATACTTTCTTTGAAAATGAAACTGTGGCTCATGGAGGCGAGTCTAACGATAGATTGATATCTGAAGCCAGTGAAGGTCTTGCACAAGAGGGCCCATATGATTCGCCTGGTATTTCTGTTGGTGCTGGAGCTCCTTTAGTTATAGACGCTCATATTACAGATCAACAGGTAGAGTCTGATTTTATAGTCATGAATGCTAGTGGTGCTGCTGGAGATGATGAGGGTGGCCACATTCTCTATGAAGAATTTGGTAGTATCCTTAGACTAGAAAGTGGTGGTGATAGCACAGATACCGCTGTTGGTGATAAAATTAAAAGTGAAGTAGAACCATTTTTAACTGGTGATATTTCTTTGGATGGTACGGATGATTCTGGCTCAAATGCTGGTGATCAAACTATTGGTGAGAGCGGAATATCATTTAGGAATACAACAATTCAAACTGCTGGTGCTTCAGCTAAAATTGTATCTGGTAGTACGGCAGACATAGACCTTACTGTTGGCTTTAAAGGCAAGAGTGTTGGTGCTTATTCTAATGTGGATAGTCTTATTGATGAAGACGTTATTCGTATACAAGACTCATACTATTACCAAGACTTTTCTTATGAGTTAAAAATTGGCCAGTCCGTAACCACTTACATCGAAGAACTAAAGAGAGCCGTACATCCTGCTGGTTTCCAACCATTTGGTAAGGTGACTATTTCTTCTCTTATGAGTGCGACTCTACCAGCTGCCGCTGGCGATAGTAGAGTTGATCCCACTACGGTAACTTTCTCACCTGTACTCGCCTCCGTTCTAGGAGAACTGTTTGAGTTGCCTCAAACAAGACGACTTGATATTCCAGAACAGTATGTAGAGGGTGCGTATAATGAACAGATAGTTCAAGAAACAGGCACCGCTGATGGTAACTTGATTCTAGACGGCACGAACTATGGTTTCGAACTTGAGTCAGGAATTAAAGAAGCAGGCGTCATATCCTCAGAGGAATCCGAGGATGAAGGCGACAACATCATGTTGGACTACGACATTGATACATCCAATGTCCTTCTTACTGAGGCCGGCGATAACATGGTTCTGGATAGAACAACGTCTGGTGGAGCTGACGCTGGTGACAAGGTTGATTTAGAAGACGGTGGATATGCGATAGAGCATGTGGATAATGATAACCTTATTACAGATGGTGTTGACGGCAAAATCTTACTAGATGCTCTTCATGTTAATAACGGTTTTCAGGCAGGAGCAGGGTTCGAGATACTTTTAGAAAATGAAGATGGTTCTATCCTATCTGATACTGCTAGTGAAATTATCACAGGTTCAGACCTTGTGTTGAATGGCACAGACAAAGCTTTTGCCACTGGAAGACGGCCAAATCTTATGTTAGAAGATGGCGATAATGCTGGTGGTGACATTCTTACCACAGCGTATTTGATTGACGGTGGTTTGCAAACTGTAGGGGATAGTTTTGCACTAGAAAATTCTCCTGGCTCGCCCATACTTCTAGAGTCTGGTATAACAGGCGGCGGTGTGTTAATGAGTGAAAGAGCTGCTGGAGCTCATTCTTCAGATAGAGACTTAAACTTTATTCGCATACTCAAGTCTAAGATTTCATTACCACAACCAAGACCTGTAACTGACTACGGTTTACCAAATATGGTTTCACCGTTTAGTGATGCGTTTGGTGTAGGGGAGATACAATTAGAAGATGCTTTAAGAAAACGTGGCCCAACTGTCAACGTGGACAAACTCGTATTGGATGGCCATGCGCCATATAAGGACGATGAAATTCTTTATGTGGGTGAGGGTATACAATTAGAAACTGCTTCTAATGTCAACATTGGCGCTGGCATATCTTTCAAAGACTTCACAAAATTTGTTAATGACGATCTTGTACAAGAGGGCGGTGATAACCTTTTAGCTGAGGATATGGTTGGGGGTAAACTAAAGACAGAGGACATTGATCTGGCTTCTAATCCCATTACTGACTTTGTGCGTCCTTCTACTATATTATCAGAGTCTTCTAGCCTTGGGTTTGGTAATTTTATACTTCTAGATGGCAGTGACAATACACATATTAGAGTTCTTGATAACGGATCAAGATTACTGGATGAAACTGGTGCGTTTATCAGAGAAGAGGATGGTTCATATAGATACAATATTGAAGATGATACCAGAGAGATTGGTTTCTTATTAGAACAGAGTTTAGATGAGGGATATCTTTCAGTAGAATCTCAGACAGTCTACATAACATTAGAGATAGGCATAGATGATGATCAGGGCCACTTACTAGAAGAAACTGATGGCGATAAGATACTTGGTGAAAAAGAAGCAGCTGGAACAAAACTTCTACTAGAAAAAGGCACAGGGCCTGCAGCTGATGGTGCGTTACTCTTAGATTCTGTTAGAATTAGTGTGGAAGATTCTATAGACGAGGGTACAATACCAGAACAAAACAGATTTAATAGTTCTTATTTTAGAGATTTCACTACACCAACCGAAATATCCACAAGGCCATATGGATTTTTGGTGTTGCAAGATGAGTATGATCCCTTTGATATTACTCTAGATGGAACTGATGGTAGTAGTTCTAATGCTGGCGACCATGTTGTGTTAAACCAAACGGACACTGATGGTACGGATGCTGGTGATAGAATAGAGTCAGAAAGATTTTTGTATGACCCATTCCAACAAAGTGGGTTCATTCTTAATCAAGACGGCACTAAATTAAAACATGAACTAGGAACGGCCTCCAGTTTGGTTGGATCAGCACTTCCATTCTTACCGCCAGGCGCTCAGGCAGAAACATTTGACAACACGGCTAGAACAACTTTCGATACAACGCTACAAACTTTCGATGTTTTGGAAGGTGTTTAGTCAAAGTATTATAAATAAAAGAACAGAGGATTATTAAATGGCATATCAATCAATTGGATTAGGGGCAGCTGCCGATGACGGTACAGGGGATTCTCTGAGAATTGGCGCTGACAAAGTTAATGATAACTTTGTTGAACTCTACACCTTATTAGGCACAGGAACCGCACTAACAAGTGGTATCAGTGCTAATGCTACAGTTGTAACTCTTACCGCTCCAACTATAAATGGTACGATAGGTGGAACGCAAACTTCTGCCACAATCACAACTCTGGCTACCACCACCGTTAACGGTACGACATTTAACGCTGGTACTATGGCCGTTGCAGCCGGGTCTATTACAGATAGTTCTGGTGCTATATCCTTTGGAAATGAAAACTTAACTACCACAGGAACATTCGCAGCTGGTGATATTACAGTAGGAAATATTATCTCTACTGGTAGTAGTATCGTTTTAGAGGGTTCTACCCCAAATGCTAACGAAACAACATTAACAGTCACAGACCCCACAGGAGATCGTACTATCACGTTTCCTGATGCGTCAGGCACAGTTTTAACAACTGGTGACTCAAATACCGTAACTGGAACGATAATTGCGGCTGATACAGTCGCAGAGGCAAATATGGCAGATGACGCTATTGGTTCTGATCAGTTAAAAAGTTTATCAACACTACTAATTAAAAACTCTGGAGGCACGACTCTTAAAACTATTCATGGTGCTGGTGCATAAATAGAACGAGGAAAAAAGATATGACCGCAATTATAACAGAAAAATTTAGGCAACACAACGCCACTCAATTCTTTGAGTCGTTTAGTGAAACTGCCTCTAATGCGTACTACCTATTCATAGGTAAGGCTACGCCATTCACTACAGGAACCTCTGGTGGTTCTGATGGATCACCCCCCACACCTTCTGACTCAGTTGGTCAAGAGTTTTATGTTTGGGACGATATGTTGGCGGCTAAAAAGATTTCTTCCTCTTATGTCAGTTATGCAATTCCTCGGCGTAACTGGGCAAACGGA
>VTLG01008133.1_pt1 | contig 16717 bp, 17 predicted proteins | sample 4694571 | NCBI WGS metagenome assembly VTLG01 (sample SAMN12604809, study PRJNA352737) | marine metagenome | biome: ENVO:00000447; feature: ENVO:00000209|ENVO:00000569|ENVO:01000036; material: ENVO:00002151; isolation source: viral sequences binned using virsorter ...
GTTAGGAGCAGGGGCTGTTACTGGAGCAAAAATAGCTGGGACAACTATTACAGCAGCAAATATTGCCGCAGGAACAATTACAGCTACTGAACTTGCAGCAAATTCTGTTGGTAATAGTGAGATTGCTGCTAACGCTGTAGGTGCTAGTGAATTAGCTGATGATTCTGTTGATACAGACGCAATTATTAATGGTGCTGTCACCAATGCCAAGATTGCAAATTCAACAATTACAGCAGCAAAACTAAACCTTTCAGATGGTGATATTAGTGGCGCAAAACTAACTAATAATTCTATAACGGCAAATCAGATTGCTGCTAACGCTGTAGGTGCAAGTGAATTAGCAAATGATGCTGTAGATACTGCTGCCATAGCTGATGATGCTGTTACTGGAGCAAAGATTGCAGCAACAACTATTACTGGAGCCAATATTGCTGCTACAACAATTGCAGCAGGAAATATTGTTGCAAATACTCTTACTGCAAACGAAATAGCTCCTAACGCAATAGGTGCTTCAGAGTTGGCAGACAATGCAGTTGACACAGCGGCTTTAGCCAACACATCTGTAACTGGAGCAAAGATTGCTAATGGAACTATTACAGCAAATAAATTAAACCTTTCTAATGGAGATATAGCAGGAGCGAAAATTGCTGATAACTCTCTTACTGCTCAACAAATAGCAGCAAATGCTATAGGGGCTAGTGAACTTGCAGACAATGCAGTTGACACCAATGCTTTGGCAGATGACGCAGTAACAGGAGCAAAGATAGCGGCAGCAACAATTGAAGGAGCAAATATTGCTACTGGCACGATCACAGCGACTCAATTAGCTGCTGATTCTGTAGGAGCAAGCGAAATCGCTGCAAATGCAGTAGGAGCTTCAGAACTTGCAGACAATGCGGTGGATACAGCAGCCATAGCAAACTTGGCTGTAACAGGAGCGAAGGTTGCTAACGCAACAATTACTGCAAATAAATTAAGTTTGTCGGCTGGAGATATAGATGGAACAAAGATTGCTAATGATTCAATCACTGCAAGTCAGATAGCGGCAAATGCAATAACAGCTAGTGAGTTGGCTGATAATGCTGTAGACGCTGCTGCTCTTGCTACTAATTCTGTAACAGCAGCAAAGATTGCAGCTAATGCGGTTGGAGCTTCAGAACTTGCAGATAACGCAGTTGATACGGCAGCAGTTGCAAACGGTGCAATAACAACTGCCAAGATTGCTGATGGAGCAATCACGACTGCAAAGCTTTCAGGAACTATTGAAGCAGCTACTCTTTCAGATGGCTCAGTTGTAACAGCAAAACTTGCTGATGATGCAGTCACAGCAGCCAAGCTTGCAACAGGTGCTGTTGATACACCTGCTTTAGGTGCAACTTCTGTAACAACTGCAAAAATTGCTGCTGGAGCAGTTACTGATGCAAAAGTTGCAAGTGGAATAAGTGGAGCAAAGCTTACTGATGGAACGGTTACAGCAGCCAAGCTCCTTACAAGTGATATTGATAGATCTTTAAATATTTCGGCTGGAAAATTAGGAATCAACAATACAATTTCGGCTGGAACATCTGCTGGAATTAGTTACAACGCACAAGGCTTAATAACCGCTACAACTGCACTTGTGGCAGGCGATTTGCCAGTTGCTACGACATCAGCAGTTGGTGGCGTTTCAATATCAAGCACTGGTGGTTTATCTGTTACAGGAGCAGGTGTTTTAGCAATTGCAGCGACAACAACTGGAGCAACAGCAACAAAAGTTACGTTCAATAACTTTGGACAAATAACAGGTACTTCAACTCTTGTTGCCAGTGATTTACCTGTTGCAACGGCTAGTGCTGTTGGGGCTGTCTCTGTCCCTACAGGTGGGCCACTTTCAGTTGATTCAAACGGTGCAATAACAGTTGCTGATTCAGGAGTAACAGCAGGAACAAATACAAAAGTAACTGTAGATGCAAAAGGAAGAGTTACAGGACTTGCTTCTCTTGCAGCGTCAGATTTACCTAATCACAGTGCAGCATTAATCACTTCTGGCACTATTCCAACAGCAAGGATTGCAAACGATGCAATTACTGGTGCAAAAATTGCTAACGGTGCAACAACGCTATTTGGATCTGTATCCCAGACAGGTTTCCCAACATCCGAATTTACAGGGCAATTCTTCTTCGATTCTGTATCTGAAGATCTCTATATTTACGATGGTAATGCTTATCAACCAGTAACAACTTTAACAAAAGGAAACTTAGTCTTAGGTGGTACTTTTAACGCTTATACATCACAAATGGCATCGGTCACAACGGCTGGTGCAGCAGCAGGCTTGAGCGTTGGAAGCAACCTTCCTACTCCTAGTGCGGCTGTGGACGGTTTGTACGTTGTGGTTGAACTTGCAGGTACTCCAAGTGCGCCAGCACCTGTAGTTGCGCTTGCTCCACCAGATTATATTTTAGGTGTTACAAATACAGGTGGAAGTTCATGGGAAGAAATTGATTTATCTCAAACAGTAGCTGGGCAGGTTGCAGCTAATATTACTTTCACACCTTACGGTCAATTAAGTTCAACTAATGTACAAGATGCGCTTGAAGAAGTAGAAACAGAGAAGTTGGCAAAAGCTGGTGGTACTGTATCTGGTCAGGTGTTATTTGGTCATACTGCATCGCTTGTTTTTGAGGGTGCAAGTGCTGACGCATTTGAAACTACTTTAGGAGTAGTTGATCCAACTACAGCAGATAAAACAATACTTTTGCCTAACATTTCTGGAACTTTAATAACAAATAACGATGTAGGAACAGTTACTAGCGGAATGATCGCTGATGACACGATTGTTAACGCTGATATAAATGCTTCTGCTGCTATTGCCCTTACCAAGTTAGAAGGCATAGCTGCTGGCAAAATTATTGTTGGAAATGGATCAGGCGTTGCCGCTGAAGTTGCAGTAACAGGAGATATATCCATATCTGATTCTGGGGTCGTTGCAATTACGGCTGCTTCCATCGTTGATGCTGATATTTCTGGTTCTGCTGCTATAGCTGCTTCAAAAATTGTTGCTGCTTCTACAAGTGGTGCTGGTGTTGTTCAACTTAACGACACAGCAACTTCAACTTCTACAAGTCAAGCTGCTACAGCTAATGCACTGAAAGCAGTTAAAGATGCTTTAGATAGCACAACAGCAACAGCAGTTGGAGCATTAGCAACGACTGGAGGCACATTAACTGGTGACTTATTAATAGATAACGCCAAAGTTTTGAAATTTGGAGAAGCTGATGCTGATGGCTCACACTTCACTTCAATCAAAGCACAGGCACAGACAGGAGATATTGAATTAGTTCTACCTGCATCAGCACCAAGTGCAGGTCAAGTACTTAAAGCTTCTAGTGGTAGTCCTACTACTCTTGAATGGGCAACAGACGTAACTAATACTGCTGCTGGAGATCTAACTGGAACAACACTTGCTTCTAATGTTGTTGCAAGTTCTCTCACCTCGGTTGGAACACTTACTGCTTTAACTGTTAGCGGAACAATTACTGGAGATGTAACTGGAGATCTCACTGGTAACGCAGACACAGCAACAGCACTTGCAACAGCAAGAAGTATTGGCGGTGTAAGTTTCAATGGTACTGCTGACATCACACTTCCAGGTGTTAATGCTGCTGGCAACCAAAGCACAACAGGTAATGCAGCTACAGCAACAAAATTCGCTTCTGCGGTCACAATTGGAGGCGTTAGTTTTGACGGTTCAGCAAATATCAATCTTCCAGGCGTTAACGCTGCTGGTAATCAAGACACATCAGGTACAGCAGCACTCGCAACACAATTCACAGTCACAGCAAATAACGCTACAAACGAAACTGTTTATCCACTCTTTGTAGATGCAGCGACAGGTAGTCAAGGTGCAGAAACAGATACAGGCTTTACTTACAATCCCTCAACTGGAGCTTTAACTTCTACTTCTTTTGTTGGTGCATTAACTGGTAACGCTTCAACAGCAACTGCATTAGCAACTGCAAGAGCAATTAACGGAGTTAATTTTGATGGGACTGGAGATATAACAGTTACTGCTGCTGCTGGCACTCTTTCTGGAAATACTCTTGCTAGTGGAGTACCGGCTTCAAGCTTGACCTCTGTAGGAACACTTGGAAGCTTGGCAGTTACTGGTAATGCAACTGTTGGCGGCAATGCAACTATTACTGGAAATTTAGTTGTAAATGGAACAACTACAACGGTTTCAAGTACCACTGTTGAAGTAGCTGATAAGAACATTGAACTTGGCAAGGTAGCAAGCCCTAGTGATACGACAGCAGATGGTGGTGGTATTACTCTTGATGCTGGTTCTGATGGAGATAAAACATGGAACTGGGTCAACTCCACCGATGCTTGGACAAGTTCAGAACATATTGATCTTGCAAGTGGAAAAGTATTAAAGATAAATGGAACACAAGTTTTAGATGGAACTAACTACACAGGTAATGCTGCTACAGCCACCAAGTTTGCTTCAACTGTAAATATTAATGGTGTTGCGTTTGATGGCTCAAGTGCAATAACAGTAACGGCTGCTGCTGGAACATTAACTGGAGCAACATTAGCTAGTGGAGTAACAGCTAGTTCATTAACTTCGGTTGGAACACTTACAGGCTTAACAAGTACTGGTGATATTAATCTGAACGCTCAAGCAGACCTTCGGTTTAAGGACGCTGATAGTTCTCATTATGTCGCTCTTCAATCTCCTGCTTCTATTGCAAGCAGTTTTACTCTTACTCTCCCTTCGGCTGACGCTGCTGTTTCTGGCTATGTCTTAGCAAGTGATGGTGCTGGAACTTTATCTTGGGTTGATCCAGGTTCAACATCATCACCAACATTTACAGGAGATGTAAGTCTTACTAATGATGGAGCTTTAGTTGGCTTCTCAAATCTAAATGCAACTTATACAGGCAACGCAAAAACATTAACGGTCACAGTTGCAAGTAAGACTGCTGCACATAGGTATTACGGATCTGGATCAAGTTCTGGTTACAAGATTGATGGAAAAGAATCTCCTTTCTTAACTTTGACACCAGGACGTACTTACAAGTTTGATCAATCACATAGTTCTAACTCAGGTCATCCACTTGTTTTTTATGAGTCTGCTGTTGCAACTTCATATACAACAGGAGTTACAACTAATGGAACCCCTGGTTCGTCTGGTGCTTACACACAAATAGTTGTTTCAGATACAACTCCACAAGTTCTTCATTATCAGTGCAGCAATCACTCTTATATGGGTAATGCTGTTCAAACAAATAGTAATGTTGCATATCGTTCTAGAAGTGTAGAAGTTACTGCTCAAAACAGTGTGGCAGCAACGGTTTATCCTTTGTTCGCTGGCAATGGAGCTACTGCAACAGGTTATTTAACTCCTGCTACTGATACAGGTTTTACTTATAACTCTTTATCAGGTGATTTAACAGCTACTAAGTTTACTGGTTCTGGAGCTTCACTAACTAATTTAAACGCTACAAATTTAGCTTCTGGAACTGTTGATGTTGCAAGGCTTGGTTCAGGAGCAAGCAATACTAAATTCCTAAGAGGAGATAATACTTGGCAGACAATCTCTGCAACTCCAGAAGGAACAGCAATATTATCTACAGGTGTAGCAAGTACTAATCATTATTTGAGAGCAGATGGAGATGGAACTTCTTCTTGGCAAATAGCTCCATTTATGCCTTTAGCAGGAGGCACTTTCACAGGAGATGTAACCTTCTTCGGGGGGTCAACCAACGTACATATTGTTTTTGATGCAAGCGATGACGCTTTAGAGTTTTCAGATAACACTAAGGCAACTTTTGGTACAGGAACAGATTTAACTATTTCCTCGGATGGACAACAAGGAGTCTTTGATGGTGATATTCAAATTACTGGTCAAGGTCAAAATGTCTTATGGGACAAGTCGGCAAATACTCTTTGGTTTAAAACAAACACTGCTGGCGGCCCATCTGCTAAAGCATGGTTTGGTGATGGGACTAGCTATGGAAACTTAGAAGTAGCTAAAGAAAGTACCTATGCCATAGTTAACGCAAGAAATGTTCCTTTGTATGTTCAGTCTGTCGAGCAGGATGTAATTCTGGGTTCTGGTAAAGATATTCTTTTCTATAACACTACTGGTACTACTAACTATTGGATCAAGTGTAATGAAAATTCTGGTACTAATCAAAATGTAGAACTGCTTTATGGACAAGGAGGGTCAGGAACAAGGCTAGAAACAACAAGTGCTGGAGTAACTATTACAGGTGCAATAACAACAACAGGCAATGCAGATATAACTGGAACTTTAGAAGCAGGAACTATTCAGTTAGGTAATTCAGAGAAAATTTTACTTGGAACGTCTCCCCGATATGAAATTTATAATGATAGTGCGAATCTAATTATTGACCAGACGAACAGTAGTGGAACAACATATATTAGAGCAAAACAAAACGGAAGTATTATTTTTGATGCTTCTGATACTGGTAATCAAGTAGCAGCTAAATTCCTTTGGAGTAATGATTCTACTCCTGTTTCAAGTGCGGAATTATACCAAGGAGGAACAAAGCGATTCGAGACAACTTCAACAGGCTGTGCTGTAACAGGAGCTTTAACAATAAGTGGAGATCTCACTGTAAATGGCACAACAACCACGATTGATTCAACAACACTTCAAGTAGAAGATAAAAACATTGAAATTGGCAAGGTTTCAACTCCTACTGATAGCACCGCAGATGGAGGAGGTTTAACTTTACTTGGAGCCACAAATAAGACATTCAACTGGGTTAATTCAACAGATGCTTGGACTTCTTCAGAGCATATTCAAGTTGCTAGTGGTAAGACATTTATTGGAAATGGTTCAACCTTAACTGCATTAAACGCCTCAAACTTAGCTTCTGGAACAGTTGCAACAGCAAGATTAGGAAGTGGAACTGCAAGTAGTTCTAATTTCTTAAGAGGAGACAATACTTGGCAAACAATAGATTTAACTGCTCTTTCTGCAAGCAACTTAACTTCTGGTACTGTTCCTGATGCAAGATTCCCTGCAACACTTCCAGCAGCAAGTGGAGTTAATTTAACTGCTTTAAATGCTTCAAACTTATCTTCTGGAACGGTAGCAACAGCGAGACTTGGAAGTGGTACAGCTTCTAGCTCTAACTTCTTAAGAGGTGATAACAGTTGGCAGGCAATTGATCTCACCAATTTAAGTGCAAATAGCTTAACTTCTGGAACTGTTCCTGATGCTCGTTTCCCATCAACATTACCTGCTGTTAGCGGTGCAAATCTAACTTCATTAAACGCATCAAATATATCTTCTGGAACAATTGCAGCAGCAAGAGTCCCAACACTTAACCAAAATACAACAGGTTCAGCAGGAAGTTTTACAGCAGGTTCAGCTTCAAATTTAAATTCTGGAACACTTCCAGATGCAAGATTCCCTGCAACACTTCCAGCAATTAGCGGTGCAAACTTAAGCAGCGTCAACGCAGCTTCTGTTGGTAGTGCAACCGTAGGCAACATCCTAAATAAACAAAGTACTTCCTATTATCGAGCTTCGACTTGGGTTGAATTTTATAACACAACTTCTGGTCTTTATTGGAACTCTGGTAGTGCTAATGGTTGGCATATTAATCCAACTGGTGCTGACTACCTGAGAATTCGGTCTGGTAGTTCTTCTCAGACTGGGTTGGATATGCAAACGAATGGCACTACTAGAGGTTTTCTCTACGCTAATAATAGTAATCAAATTGGTCTCTTAAACACGTCTCAAGCTTGGATTCTTAGATGTGATAATAGTTTAAATACAACTTTCTTTGGTGCTGTATATCCTTACGCTGATAACAATTATTCATTAGGTACATCTAGTTATAGATGGAATCAAGTTCATGCAACTACGTTCCACGGATCAGGTGCAAACCTAACAAACCTTCCTGCGTCAGCACCTAGCTTCACGACTCTGTTTAAATATCAAGATTGTTGCTAATATATTCAGAAAGTATGATTTTACGAAATGGCTGATGAAATAAAAAAGTTTTCTTCCGTTACAGGGAAAACTTATTCTGAACTTTATGCAGGAACTCAGTTACATGCTTTTAGTGGCTCTCAAAAAGCTGTCGTAAAAGATATAAAGATAAAAAATGAGAGTGGACAACCTATTCAGATTAAAAAAGACAGTGCATCGACAGGGATGTTGATTGGGTCTAACAGTAGTAGTGGTACTTATGCAGGAAATGAACTTTGTGATAACAGTTCAAGTATTCACTTGAAAACAGATGTAGTTCCTGTTGCTACTTCTATTGTTAATTATGGAAGCTATAATGGCAGTTCAAATACATACGCTTCAGGTGGTAATAACAATAGAGGATATGCTAAATGGTCTAAATATGGAGTTATTTGGGAACAACCTTGGGCTATCAAAGAACCAGTTAATAATGCCTCTACGGATATGGAGAAAGCTCCTTATGGTATTCCCTATTCTGATGATACAAGTCCTACAAGTTATTTAAAAGACGGAGTATTTTTTCCAGCAGAATCAAGTGGAAAAATTTACGGGATAAATGGGCATAACGGGTATGGTTATTTTCCAGGTCATTCAGGAAGTCAAAGTGATAACAATAAATACAGTGTTATGGTTTGGCCTAAAGCAACAACAAATTGGGGTACTGGATTTACAGCATTAAATACTTGGGGTGGTATTCATTTATGGGATAGTAAACGCTACATTTATGTAATAGGCTTTAGAAATGCTCAATCAGGACAAGGTGAAGATAATATTTGGAAATATGACACAGTAAACGAAACTTCAACAACATTTAGAACTAGAAATCCTGCGAACACTGCAAATGTTGATATCTATTCAATAGAAAGAGACAGATGGAGTGCTTATTACTTAGAAGAGGGTGGCGTTCCTTTTGTGTTGTGTACTCCTGATTCTTACAACAATGGAACTAATGCTACTGATCCAGTTGGTGCGTCAAGTGGAAATTCATTGCCTTGTATAATAAATCTAAATACTGGACAAAAAAGACATTTTACGAATCAACAAGATACAAGACATGGTTCAGGTTATAACAGCGCATGGAGCAGTGGTAGTGTTAGGCGTTTTATGGGATGTTGCCAATTATCTGGTTCTGGCAATTGGATAGTGATGCTAGGAAATAAGCAAAATAATACAATCAGTAATAACGGCAATATGTGGCAATTTTTAAATTTAGGTACTTCTTTGCAGAATTTTATAAATACTGGAACAACGGTAGGAAGGCAAGAAGTGAGTTATAACCAGCCGTCTGGTGCTGGGAATAACATGTATGATTCTGTATCAGGTGTTTCGACTGGAGGTTGGAGTTATAGCGGATCTAATTATCCTGAAGCTAATATAGGTCGAATGGGTGTTGATGGAAGGTATTACCATTCGCAACTGTGCAGTCAAACACATTTTGCAAAAGATTATTTATATAGTTTTGCTTATTCATCATCAGGTAATAGTTGGAACTATCCAGCACAAATGATGGTTAGGTTTGACATGAATATGGCTATAAAGGGTGGTTCATATAATCAATTTATGACGATGATTGGCAGTGGTTCTGGTAATTCTGCCGACAGCGCACCTAAACAAGATCAAGATTACTATAGGCTTAATGGTAATGCAGTTAAATTTTTAATGGAAGATTCGGCAGTATCTGCGGCTTTCGGTACAATAGATGCAGAATGTTCTGGAGTTTTAATTACTTAAAATGGGAATGACTTTTAATGCCATTAGTGCGGCTGGTGGTGCTAGTGGTGGTTCTGTTTCTGATAGTTGGGAAGCTATTGGGGGTAATCCTACAAGTATTGTTGTATCTGCTAGTGGTACGATGGGGACTCATTACACTGTTCCGTCTGGGAAAAGATTTGTAGGTTACATAGTAAATAATAATGGTTCTGTTTCTATTAATGGTGTAAGTATTTCTAATACCTTTTGGTATTATGGACAGTATTACAATAATAAAACGCTACAAAGATTGAACGCTGGAGATGTTGTATCAACAACGCAAAACAGTCATGCTTATATAAAAATCGTAGGAACCGAATCAACAATCTAAAACAATGACATTATCTATCACTGTTGACGACAATTTTTATTCTGAAACTGTTCGCACTGAAGCAGACGGAAGAATATTCCATTTAAAATTAACTTCTATTGATCCAACGTCAGATCCAGAAGCTTTCTTTACAAGTAAGGATGAAGTTGAAACATATATACGGTCAATTGGGAACGATGATCCTAGATGGCTTCCAGAATCTTTTATTGGCAGTGTAAATGATGATTTAACTTCTAAATGGTACTTAATTGCTCCTGATGGTTCTTTTGAGAAACAATGTATTTTTTATAATTGGAATCCTTTATTACGAGTTAAGTTTACTAGCAAAGAAGAAGTTGAATCTTTTGCAAAAAACGAATTACTAAAAAATCCTAATTACTGGCATCCATACAGGACTGATGCTGAACAAAAAGCAGATGAGACTCCATTTGAAGCAGAAGAAGTAAGGAGACAAAGAGATGCTTTATTGAATAAATATGAGTGGGCAGTCAATTCACCAGATCTAACAGATGACAAGAAAGCAGAATGGAAGACTTATAGACAAGCTTTAAGAGATCTCCCAGCCCAAAGTGGTTTTCCTTGGGAAGCTGATGGTATGACTTGGCCTACAAAACCAACATCGTAATTGGCAATATCCTAAAGAAGGCTTAGAATCTTAAGGCATATACACTTTATCTATGTCTGCTATCTCTGAATTTGATGCTGCTGTTGCTGAATACAATGGCATCGTTGCTAGACAACAAGAAGCAAATAAAGCTGAACTTCAGCCTCTTGGTCAAAGATTACAAGAATTACAAGCCAAAGTTATAGAAGAAGCTAGACAGGCTGATCAACATGTTTGTGATCCAAATGCTAATAACGAAGAGGCATCTCCTGCATGATAAAAATAATAACTTGGATTAATTTCGCTGCTTTCATTTTGGGAGTAGCGGGATTAGGTGGTGCATTTATTTACAGATCAAAAATCTTTGATGCAGTACTCGATGGCGTTAAAAAAGAACTTCCTTCTTTAGTGCAAGGAGCTATGCCAGAGATGCCCAAAGTGCCTGAGATGACTGGCCCTGTACTTCCGTTCGGCAAATGATTCAATTCAAATCATTTAACGGCCTAACTTCTTTAGTGTTAGGTGGTGGACTCATTGCCACCAATTTTATGAGCTTAAACATGTTAGCTCGTAAGGACTCAGGCATACCTGATATTGCCAAACTATCTAGCACTCCTTACAGCAGCCTTCAAATTAGAAGCGAAAAAGGTGCTGATGGTGCTGAAGAATGGAGTTTTGCTAGTCGTCAACACGATCCTAAAACGATGTTGGCTTATGAAACTTCAGAACAACCTACGTTTAATGGTGGTGTAAAAACTAAGCATATTCATAAAGAATCTGTAGCTCAATTTGCTATTTATCCTCAAGGCGAAGGAGGGAAACTTACAGATAAACAAATTGAATGTATAGAAAAAATGGCTCAGGGAAGATCTAATGGACAGTTGATTGCTGATGCTGGATCAGTTCAAGTTACACCTGCAATCGCTGGAATCCCAATTTTAGGCCCAGTTTTGGCAGGTCTTTGGTTTGGTCAAAGTCGCAAAGCTGTTGGCAATTTAAGTAGTGATCTTGCTGGTCAATGGAATGACTGTTAGGTGGAATTAAATCCTCCTTTTATAAACGAGCCAAAGGTTAAAGATTTACCAGAACTAACAATAATTCCTCCTGCGGAAATAATCCCTCCGACTACTTTTGGTGAACTGCCTTTTGGATTTGTTCCGATTATTGAACTTCCTTGCGTTGTAGCCAGAGATAAGAAGACAGGAACAGGTAGCGAAATGTTTAACGTAGATCCTAAAAATAATTTCGTTTTATGTGATCACGCTCCAGCAATGTATATAGCCCCTGATATTTACGCTGATATTCAACCACCAAAGGCTGACCAACCTATTGAACTTTTAAATGCTTTAAACGAGGTAGGAGAGGAAGTGAAAAAGGATGATGGAAAAAGTAACGAGAAGACCAATTCCAATGTAAGTAATCAAAATCAAAACTCCAATATTGGTGATCAGTTTATTGCAGAAACATTGCCATGCCCACCATTAGACACACTTGCTAAAACTCCTGTTGGTTCTTTAGGAAATGGAGGACTTGCAAGAATTAAAGGATGGAAAAGAGATGAATTAACAGGTAAATGTGAGACAGTTTGGGAAGGTCTAAATCCATTAGAGATCGCAGGAAATTACGCTCCACAGCCTACGGTCTTAGTAAATACAAGTGCTATTGCAGTAGCGAGTGTTCTTGCTGTTGGTACGCTGCAACCTTACATAAAGATTCTTCAAAAGCAAATACAGAAGCAAGTTAAAAAAAGATCAAAAAAACTTGCAAAAAGTTTATTTAAGAAGAAGGAGAAGATATTGTCCCTTTCTGAAAGGAGAACGGCTCAGAGGGATCTTCGGAAATAGAGTGACTGTGATCTATTAACGTATTGGGTTTTGATACAAGCTCTATATCAGCACAAAGGACTTCGTACTTAGTTCCTTTCTTGAAGCGAACTCCATTCTTCAACAGATCAGCACAATGTTTTGCTCTGCCTAATTCATACGATAAACGTGCGTCTTCATGTTTTGCCTGTAAAAGGTTTACTAAATGAACCTGTGATTTACGGCAGTTACGCACACTTTTTCGATCTAAATTTACGTTCCAACTCAAACTAATTCCTGGTGAGATTGCAAAATTAGTCTTCTCAAATCTCTGCACAGATTTATAACCACGAATCAAAGTTGGGTCGTCTACTTCTCCATCTCCTATCTCGTTTCCGTTCTCATCAAAAGCACCTTTTACATCTTTAGTTGAATAGATAGGATCAAGAAAACTATCAATCTTTGGAAGTCCTCCAGAATAATTGCCAGTCAAAAAAGGTTGAATAACCAAGGTATCGCCTTGGCATTGAACTTGATTTAATGATAATGTATTTGTAAATTGCTTAGATGGCATATTCATTACGCCCAAATTAGTTACACTTCCGCTACTATTACTTACAGGATTATTTGTCATTGTAGTGTCTGCAATTACAGGACTATTTATTAACAATAGTGCTGTAAATAGATACCTCTTCATTGGGTAAATGTTGACATTGTTTCTGTTACAGATTCGGTAATAATATCTCTATTTATTCGAGTAAAAGACTTTAGACCTGGGCCATGATATGACTCAATTAAATTTGTCGCTGCTCCTTGGGTGTGCATAGTAACCGTAGGTTTAGAATTAAGGTCAATCCCATGATGAGTAGTAGTAACTCCATCGACTGCGTGGCTCCCTGTTGTGACGGTGGTAGGCAATAAATCACCCTGAATGTTTAAATTTGTTCCTCCTACTGAATATTCATAGCCTGTCGAATATGACCACGATTCTATTAACTCTGTTGTATTTTGTTTGCTTTCAGTCCGAGAAGTTGTTGATCCAGAATTAAAACCTGGAATAACTGGGACTGCTTGCGCTGGAACGGATAAAAAGATAAAAAATAATATATAGCGCATTAATCACCTATCGACAAAGATGAAGTTATTGAACCAGTTACGCTAGTACCAGATTTACCAGCAGTTAATCCAATGGTTCCACCAGATACGCTAGTAATTGTTGCAGCCAATCCAGTATTATCTCCACCAGTATATGTAATCGTATCTCCCAACATTGGAAGACTTCCGACTGCACCAGAACTCAAAGTTGTAGCACTTGGAACATCATCACCTTGCAGAAATGTTTCGCTAAAAGTTGTAGCTGCGCCTGCGGTTGTCTGGGTGTAAGAACCTGAACCATGCGTTGCAGCAACTCCTGTTAGAGAGTTATTTGATGATGCTGGAACGTCTAAATGTCCCATAGTTCCTGCTGTTACTCCAGAGCTACTCATTGAATAAGTTGAACCTATTCTTTTTGCATGAGAATAACTTCCATCGACAGAAGCTTGCGCTGTTGCTGTGATCTTATGGGTGATTCCACCTGAGTAGGCTGGTGTTGCTAATAGCAGCAAGAAAAGAAAATGTTTCATTGAAGTTTGCCGTCCTCACCTATAGGACGGTTAGTTATAGGGTCAACCCTTTGGACTTCTGCTGGTTTAGCTATTAGTTCCAATGGTTGTTTAACAATAATAGTTTGATAACCTCCTGCTGTTGGTATAGCACCTGACCCTTCGCTTTCTTTCTTTTTCTTTTTGCCATTATTGGCTCCTACGCTGATGCCCCAGCCAGCCAAAATATTGCCCAAAAGACCTGCTGCGAACGTGCTATCAATCCTTGGCTGGTCTGGAATATCCATTCCAAACATCCTCGTTGGAAGCTTAACGTATCCAAGGGACAGTACTACTAAGCACCAAAACAAAATAAATCCTTGGGCCGTTGTAGACACCAAAAACATTATTTTTTCTTGGTACTCAGGTTGATCTTGATCGTCTTTAACTAATACTTTTGCTTCTTCTTGCTTGGTTTGGTTTTTAACTTTTTCCTTGGTTTCCATAAAAAAACTAGAAAACACTACTAATCTAGTCATAAATGGATAAAAAGTAATGAAATTCCTTTCTCAGACGCAAAAGGAAGTAATAGCCAAGGCTCATGGCATAACCGTTGAATCTATTAATAAAAGAATTGAGCTATGGAGTTTGATTAATGATCCAGATGTATCAAAACCTGATCTAGTAGAAGCGCAAAAGCAATGGATTAAAATCCAGCAAGGAACTTGGCCTAATGTAAATGTCTGAAATCGTTGCTGCGTTAATTGGTGCTATGGTGTCAGCCTTGCTGATGGTTCTTGGTAATCGTTCTAATAAACGCCAAGGAGACATTCGTGAGATCTTTCATCGCCTCAACGCTATAGATAAAGAATTAGTTAGGCTTGATTCAACAAGACCTCGTAATTGGCGTGGACAATGAAAAACCCCTAGCGTCCTCTAAGAGCTAGGGGCTTCTCTAAGTTCATCAAGTCCCACCTCGATGTGAACAAGTACCTTGCATTGTGAAAGTACAAAAATATTTTAACTGTTTCCATGAATATTTCAAATGAAAAAACTTTTCTTCAACAGCGAGCGAGGGAAACGCTTTACCCTCTGGGTGCTTGAAGCTGCCACCGAACAAAACAACAACAGTCTTTGCATTGAAGACGTTGACTTTATAGAAGCTAGACTGTGGCCTAACAGGACTCTTAAATTGCAATGATTAATAGAGCAATAAAAACAGTCATGGGACAAGATGTTGCCTATGCAATGCGTTTAGATCGGCTTTACATTTTAGATGGTCGTCATTTGCCAAGTCATAAGCTTCATAATTCCTATAAAGGATTACTTGCTAAAGCTGATGAGTTGGAAGATGATGCAGCCTGAATGTCAATGCGCTCATTGCAAAGAATTAAGACGACAGCAATTCAGGGCTTACTTGCGTCAAGAAAAATTGCTAAAGATAAAAGAAAAGCATGAAACCAGTAGATCTTACGTTTCTTGAGGCTTTGGCTTCAAAACCAACATTAGAGGAGGAATTGATAATTGAAAAAAGAGTGCTTGCGATAAAAGAAACCCACGACATAGACGATTTGCGTAAGTATGCAATTTCTTTACAGCGTCAAAATTTGCATCAAAGTTATTTTATTGCCACTTGTTTAGAACAAATAGCAAAGTTACAAGGAAGACTCGTAGCTAAAGAAATGGAACCGCCTAGCTTTTTACAAAGATTTTTTAGGCTTAAGTAGAAGGACAAAATTTAGCAACATCGCCTTTCATCCATTTAATTTCTTGATTAGCAACTGGAACTTCTGGGTATTGAATTGAATACCAGCGATGATCGCAAGTGATACATCTTCTGCGTCTAATCGTAATTCCATTAGGTTCTCGCCTAGTGCATACGACTCTAGTCCTAGTGTTCCCACATTCAGGACAGTCTGCTTGAATTTTATTAACCATTATGGGGCTGGAACCAGTATGTGTTGTGCGTGTTCTGACCGCCTGCCATCAGGCCATTTTACTCCGTAGTAATAGCAAATGCGGTTCCTTACGTTGTGTTTTTCTATAACCTTGATGATAGTTCCGACAGCAGGTTCTATTTGTAAAAAGACTCCTGTGTTCCTTTTTTTGTTGACCTGATCGTTAAGTTCAAATTTTGGAGAAGGCATAAAAGATAATTTGCTAGTAAGTTTTTTTAAGTTATTTTAAGTTTGGAGTAAGGGAAGTACTCCACACCAGACAGAGAATCCCCTTTAGTCCTGATCCCCAGCTAAAGGGTTTCTCGATTCTCATGCCGTTATGAATTTACTTGACTGGATTGGTAAACCTTTTGTTTACAGATCACCTAAAGAATTAGATGGTTTTAAGTCACACTTAAGACATTTTCCTAATTGGTATCTGCGGCAGATGGCTGGGAAAAAGCCTATGGTTTATAGGAAAGCAGATCTTATTGATCTTATTGTCAATGACCTCTAAGAAATCATGGAGAACAGCAGAAATATCATTAGAAGATGAATTAGCCATCGAAATCGCTTTACGAATAGCAATAGCAGATGCAGGTGTAGAAGGAATAGCAGAAATCATTAGCATGATGGCTTTAGAAAATTTTAAAGCTAGTAAAATGTTGGAACAGGCAGAAGAATATATTTATGAGCTAGAGGATGTTGTTAATTCCTTGCC
>VTLG01009889.1_pt1 | contig 16715 bp, 24 predicted proteins | sample 4694571 | NCBI WGS metagenome assembly VTLG01 (sample SAMN12604809, study PRJNA352737) | marine metagenome | biome: ENVO:00000447; feature: ENVO:00000209|ENVO:00000569|ENVO:01000036; material: ENVO:00002151; isolation source: viral sequences binned using virsorter ...
TGGGGGCACTCTAGCTAGTACAAATAACCTCAAGTCATGGTCAATAGAAGAAGCTACAGATAGCATCGAGACTACAGTTATGGGTGATACTTCCAAGACTTTCACAACTGGTATTAAATCATGGACTGCCAGCTGTGAGGTACTTTATGACTTATCTAACGCCGTTCAAGCAGACTTGGTAATTGGAGAAACCGTCGATATTAAGATTTTTCCAAATACATCTTCGCAAACTGAGTCCTTCGCAGGAACAGGCATTGTGACAGCGACAAGTCAAAGCGGTGCATTAGGTGACATGGTTAATTCATCCATAACTGTTCAGGGTACAGGAGCATTAACCGTCGTAGCTTAAGGTGAAATATGGAAAATATTGAACCTTCTGCTATTGAAAAAGCAACTTCTCATTTCCGGCAACGTTTGAACGGTGAATTATTATCGCTCGACGTTCCGGAATGGGGAGAAAATGGAAAACCGTTTAAAATTTATTTCAAGCCTTTAATTAATTTCAAGGCCCAGGAAAAGATTTTCAAACTGGTGAGCGATGGTAAAAGCTCAGAAGCACTTTGCATGACGCTAGTAATCCGCGCACTTGATAAAGACGGTAAACAATTGTTTCAAGAAGGACACATGGCGACGCTTATGCACGAAGTTGATCCGGATGTTGTGTCTGGAATTGTTACGCAAATGGGGAATGAGTCCGACGACCATGAGACTCTAAAAAAAACTTAAGTGACGATTATGACATTTATTTTTTATTTCAGCTTTGTGAAATCCTGCATAAATCTCTGGACGAAATAATGGAATTATCAACACTTGAAATTAAATTGTGGTCTGCATATTTCGACCTCAAAAATGAACGAATGAAATAATGGCGAGTCCATCAACCAACATTAAGATCACGGCAACCGATAAGACCGCAACCGCGTTCAAAAGCGTAAACGGTAACGTCGCAAAAATGCAAAAAGGGGTTGGAAAACTCAAGGTTGCATTTGGTGCGTTAGCCGGCGTTATGGGGGCGCGTGCATTTATCAATTTTGCAAATCAGCAATTAAAAATGGCGGACACCATCGGCAAGATGGCAACGAAGCTACAAATTTCCACGACCGCACTTCAGACGTTCAGGTTTGCTGGTGAGCAATCCGGTGAGACTATTCAGACGATGGATAATAACCTCATCAAGTTTGCGAAGCAACTTGGCGAAGCACAAGTGGGAATCGGCTTAGCAAGGCGTGAACTTGATATTTTAGGCATATCAATTCGTGACGAAACCGGTAATTTCAAAAGTCATGAACAAGTCCTGAATGAAGTTGCAGACGCCTTCCGGAATATGAATGATCCGGCACGGAAGATGTCATCAGCGATGGCGCTGTTTGGACGCTCCGGTCATGTCATGGTCAATATGCTTTCAGATGGTTCGCAGGGACTTGCAAAGTTACGAAGTCAGCTTGTTTCAACTGGTGGAATTATTAATGAAAAATTTATCCGTGATGCCGAAGAAGCAAACGACGCAATGAATGTTCTAAACACGACATTTGGTGCAATGGCAACGCGGTTATTGTCCAATGTTTCACCAGCAATTTTAGAAGTCACCGACGCAATACAGCGTTTAATGGGTCTTGATCCTGCGAAAACAATGAGCCTGAAAAGACTTCGTGACGAATATGACCAGCTAGATATCGCAATATCAAAAACTGCAAATAATATTCGGAAACTTGAAAGTGCAGAAGGTGATTTATTTGGACTTACAAAACAAGATTTATTACTTCAAAAGGAAAAACTCCAAGAATTGATGAAGGAGCAACACGCGATTGAAGTCCAAATTTCTTTACATAAGCAAGTTGAACAACGCCAGGAAGCACAAAAGAAATTACAAATTGAAGAAAAAAAGAATGAAGAAGGAATCACAAAAGCACTAACTGAACAAAAAATGGTTCAAAAGACTGCATCACAAATGCGGTTTATGGGTGCAACAAAAGTATTAGGTGCTCAACAAATGATGAATAAAGAACATCAGGAAACTATTGATTTGTTGGAGGAAGAATATTCAGAAGATTTTCAAAAAAAGGAAGCACAAAGAATAGAAAATCTTCGGTTGGAAGGTTTAGAAAGGGAAAAGAAAAAATTACAAGTACAGCAAGAAATTGAAGCTGAAGAAAGGAAACAGGCTTTATTAGATGCAAACGCAAAAAGGAACAGGGAACAAGCAAAACGTGATGCTGAACAAAAGGAGCAATTAAGGCGTCAAGGGCTTCAACAAACCATTTCAGTCGCAAAGGCAACCGGAGACATCCTTTACGAACAGGGCGTGATGGGGTTTGATGCAATGCGGGCGCTTGCGTTTACTGAGGCAATGGTAAATGCACAATTAGCAGCAACGAAGGCATTAGCATCACTACCCCCGCCGTGGTCTTATGCAGCTGCAACAGCGTCGTATGCATTCGCAGCTGCACGCGCTTATCAAATTAAAAACATGGAACCGCCAGCAAGGGAAATGGGGGGTACAGTAACGAAAGGCAAGCCGTTCTTGGTAGGTGAGAGTGGTGCAGAAATATTTACTCCTGGACAAACAGGATCGATCACGCCTAACAATGCAATGGGTGGAACTAACGTGACTTTCAATATCCAGACAAATGACGCTCAAGGGTTCGATCAGCTATTGATTGCAAGGCGCGGTTTGATCGTTTCAATGATAAACAAAGCAATGCACCAGCAAGGTAGAAGGGCGCTTGTATGAGTGGAACTTTCCCAACTTCACCAGCATTTAATTCACTGAATGTCCAGAGTGTCCAGCCGACATTTGTTTCGCGTACTATTTCCGGAAGGCGTCAGGCGCGTCAGATAGGCGGTCAATATTGGACTATGACTGCTTCATTTGCACCAATGACTCGCGCTCAGTTCCAACCAATTTATGCGTTCGTTATGTCACAGCGCGGAAGGTTTGAATCATTCAGCCTGACCTTGCCAGTAATAAAATCAGGACTTGGAACACCTACCGGCACACCGCTGGTAAATGGTGCATCACAGACCGGAAGAACGGTTGTTACAGATGGATGGAATAATGACACCGTTGTTTTCAAGGCCGGCGACTTCGTTAAGTTCGCAGGGAACGATAAGGTCTACATGATTACGTCCGACATACAATCAAACGGATCGGGTCAAGCCACGCTTGCGATTGAACCGGCACTGGTTGCAAGTCCGGCAAATGACGAAGCCGTAGTTGCTGAAAATATACCGTTTACGGTTGCACTTACTGGCGGGGTTCAGGAATTCGCTACAGGCACAACCGGCTTATTTGCTTATGACGTCGATTTTGAGGAGGTTTTGTAATGCCTAGAGGTTTATCATCAGCTGTCAAAAGTAAACTTGAGTCTGGTAAGTTCACTATGGCGCACTTGGTTAAGCTCGAATTAAATACTACTTACAAATACACCGACTATGCAGTGAATATCGTTGACGGCTCAGACACTTATGTTCCAAATGGTTTCCTTCGTGGAATTGGTGCAGTTAGCGAGAGTTCATCAATTAATATTGGATCAATAGACATAACCGTTTCATCAGCTACACAAACCATTTTAAGCGATGTTTTAAACAACGGACATTTGAACCGGAGCGTAACAATTAAACGCGCAATTCTGGACACGGACGACACCGTTGTTACAAGCGGAACATTCCAGATTTATGCTGGCTATATTGAAGGAATGTCAATAACTGATACTCAAGGCGATTCAGTAATCACTTTTGCCGTTGCTAATCACTGGTCAGATTTTATGAGATTTGAAGGACGACGCACGAATGATTCTTCACAGCAACATTTTTTCAACGGTGACAAGGCATTTGAGTTCACTTCACAAGCTGGCAAAAAGTTATATTGGGGGAATGTTAATGTGGTTACATTTTCAGAAGAAGAAATTGCAAACTGGCACTCAGGTCATCCAGATGCAGATGTATCGCCAGGAACTTATGTACACCAAGACGTATCACATTTATTTGAACAATGAGCGTATTTTCTGATGTAACAGGAATAACAAATCCTGGTGGGACAGCGGGGGATATTCTTGGAGGTGCTGAAAGTGTAGTGAATCAAGTAACTGGTGGAGGTCAGACTAATTCTGGCATTACTCATCAATTAACATCAACTGCCTCTACCTTAGTTACAAATGAAACACCAGAACAGTCAATCAACCAAGACGTCGGAAGATGGCTTGAGCCAAGACAAGGAACAGACATTGGCTTGCCGATTATATATGGCACTAGGCGAATTGGAGGAATATTAATATATCAGGAAGTTTCTTCAGATAATAATTTACTTTATCGCGTCTATGCACTCGCAGAAGGTGAACAGCAAGCATGGACAACATATGTTGATAACGTGGCTTATGCTTCTAGCAAATTTTATGACTCAGATGCAAAAGACCGTCATGTTGACCAGACAAGTTTTACGGGAAACGATACAGGATTGGGAAGCGGTTCGGGAATAACACTTGGTTCAAGGTGGACGGCTAATCATTTATGCAAAGGCATTGCAACCGAAATTTTAACATTTGTATTTGATGCAGAAAAACGTGCATATGCAACAAATTTTGAAGAAGAGCCTTTTTTTGAGAGTGGATTACCTAAAGTCGAATTTGAAATGACAGGTAAAGCGTTGGTCGATAGTAGCGGGTCGTCAGTAAGCGCCAAAAATCCAGCATGGCAGTTATACGATTATTTAACTAACACTCGATATGGTTGCGGAGTGGCGTCAAGTTTAATTGATGCAACATCGTTCACTACAGCTGCAGCAATTTGTGATCAGGTGAATAATTCAATAACACGTCATCAGTCAAACATCATTCTTGATTCAAGATCTAGTTTGCTGGCAAACATTAAAAATATTCTTTCAACTTGTAACGGTCGTCTGCACTGGATAGACGGCAAGTACACAATGAAGATTGACGACACTTATACAGGGTCGGGCGAATTTGCATTTGAGGAAAAGCACATAATAGGCGGGATAAACATAATTGCTAATAATAAGAATGAGCGCACAAATCAAGTGACTGCAACTTTTGTTAATACAAGCAAAAACTGGAAGAAGGACGAAGTTTCATGGCCAGACAAAAACCGTGATGAAGACGGCGACGGTGACACTGGTGATTTATATACTGCTTATTTAACCGCTGATAAAAATATACCGTTACGCAAAACAATCAATTTAAATGGCGTTACTGATTACAACCAAGCGAGATACCTTGCAAAACAAGCGTGCCTTAGAAGCCGTGACGCGCTCAAGGTTAACTTTAAATCAACGTCAGAAGCAATGGACTTAATTGTCGGTGATGTTGTCACACTGACGCATTCAACGCCTGGATGGACTGCAAAAGAGTTCCGTATCAGAAGTATTTCACTCAACCTTGATGGAACGTGCTCAATATCGGCGGTTGAACATTCAGATGCAATTTATGCATGGGATTATGTTGCTCCGCCAGCTGGTGCGTCAGATACAAATTTGCCAGACGTTACAAGCGTTACTGCACCGACTTCATTGAATGTTGAGGAGTCGATTTATACCTCGATTGCTTCCGGAGGGACACGGCTTAAAGTAACTGTAAATTGGACAAACTCAACTGATACGTTCACGGTTTCAAATGAAGTGCAGTTCAGGAAAGTAAAAGACAAAGACGGCACTGTTATTTCTTCACCTACATGGGTCGATGCAGGAGCAACGGCTTCAAGTCCTCACATTATAAATGACTTCGAGAAAGGAACATTTGATTTTCGGGTACGCTCAAAAAATGCAGTCGGGAATATTTCTGACTGGACAACTCTTTCAAATCAGCTTGTTTCTGGTGTGGGTCTTCAAGCGCCCGCTGTCACAGGGTTTGAGGTGAATATTTTGGAAGGTCAGGCACAAGTTTCGTGGGACACTCCGGACGACATAGACATCCAGACCGGTGGAAAAATACAAATCCGCAATCTTCAGGTCGGTTCAACTTCATGGGAAGAAGCAGAAATTTTGGCAGAAGTTGCATCGACTACAACGTCAGTTTTGTTGCCACTTGTGGAAGGTAACTACGTCGCAAAGTGGATCGGCTCAGACGGCGGAGAGTCAGTCAGTTTTGTTGAATCGGGACTTGGAACGGTTTATTGGACGAACACGATTGAAACAATAAATTATCACCCTGCATTCTCTGGAACACTGAGCAATTTAATTGTTGCAGATAATGATGGTCAGAAAGTCCTTAAATTTGCAGGTGCAACAAACATTGATGACATTTCCGGAGAGATTGACGGTTGGATTAAGATCGACGAAATGGGAGGAGTCGCAACAAGCGGAAGTTACATTGCAACGGCAAAGGATATGGGTCAGGTTTTCAAGATGCGTATTTATACGAAGAAAAACTTCACGTCCGGCGTTTCTGACACTTCAAATTATATGGATCAGAAAGGTTTAATTGACTCACTGGCGTCTATTGATGAAATTGCAGACCTTGCAGGAATAACAACGTATATCCGCACGACCGAAGATGATCCAGCAAGCGGATCGGCAACTTGGACGGATTACAAGAAGTTCTTAATTGCAGACGTAAGGGCGCGGGGTCTTCAGCTTAAAGTGGAGTTTGACAATGATGACGCGTCGGAACAGTTCCGCGTGACAGTGCTGAGTCTGCTTGTGGATATGACGAGTAAAATACTTGGCGGATATTCCAAGACTGCAACGTCAATCACTTATGATGAACCATTTCACAGCGTTCCGACTCTGACGGTGACGCCAACTAATATGACCAGCGGTGATTATTTCCAGATTAGCAGTCAAACAACAACTGGTTTTGGAATCGCTTTTTATGATTCAGGCGGTTCACCGGTAACACGAAATTATAACTACTTAACAAAGGGGAATGGATAATGAGCAACACACATGATTACGCGCTAGCAAACGACACCGGGGCTAATTTTAGAGCTGATTTGAACACTTTGCTATTACAGGTGCAAAATTCAAATATAGGTGGCAGTGCACCGAGTCAGGCCGTAACAGGAAAACTCTGGTATGACTCAACAAACGGACTTATTAAGGTTTACGATGGGAGCGCATGGGTTGCGATTTCGTCCACTGGGAAAATGATTGCCATGAGCATCGTTTTCGGTTCTTAAATAAATCAATTAGAAAGGTAATAACATGGCAAATCCTAACATTGTAAACGTCACTTCGATTTACGGCGGGAACGCAAGTTGGAACTTATCGAACACACTCACAGCGACATTGCTGACGGTGAGTGCAGACGTAATTGTTAAAGTAAATTCGATAATTTGTGCAAATGTTGACGGCACTAATGACGCTCAATTAAACTTATATATTGACGGCGTTGGCACAACGGTTACAGGCGTAACAGGGACATCCCTCGCAACTGCAATCTATCTGGCGAAAACAGTCAACGTACCAGCTGACGATATACTGGTGGTGATAGACAAACCGATATATCTCATGGAAGCTGACATCTTAAAAGGCGGAGCAAGCGCGGCAAGTGATCTTGATCTGTTCATGTCCTACGAAGTAATTAACGACGCATAGAAAGGTAAATAATGGCTTTTTTAAAAATTAAAAGTACAAAACATGCTCGGACAACTTATCCTCCTGGACAAGTGATTCAGACAATTAGCGTTGGCCCACTTAATGACACCTTTACATTAACTGGTGATACTGAAGTTACTAATCCTAAAATTGATTGTACTGGCATTACCATTGGAAATAAGTGTTTAATTTCAGTAAGTGGTCAATTATCTACGAATGCAGCTGCGGATGCAAGTAATCACGCAAATATTTATTTACAAGGTTCAGGCGCTAACATGGGGATTGGGGAAGATACTTCTGGTGTAAAAATTTACCCTGAATTCGGTAGAGAAACAGATGATTGGGCATTTTATAATTCTGGGTTTACTGTATTAAGTGGAGCATTAGGAGTAACAAATCCCACATATCAATTTTATGTTGATAAAACTGGTAGTAGTACTTGGGTATTATATTTTACAAATTGGTACATAACAGTCCAAGAAATTCAACAATAATGGAGGAATATGTTATCAGCAGATGACTTAATGAGAAAAGAACGACATGGATTATTAATTGAGAATGTTGATATTCCGATGAGAAATTATTTACACTCTGGCAAGGCTATTCCACAAAGTCTGCTTGATTACCGTCAAGAACTATTAGATATTCCTCAAAATAATACACCAAAATTAAATAAAGACGGAGAATTAACAGGTGTAAATTGGCCTACCAAACCAGAGTGAAATTATTAATATTGCTCACTCTGCTTTGCTTCAGCTGTTCGCCTGTTCCCGAAACTAAAACCGGCTTTTATGTTGACGATAAACCATACAAAGGAACACGGAAGCACAACCGCGACTACGTTCGTCCTTACTGGCAGTGCGTAGATATGTTTAAGAACATTCCATGCGAGGAATAAATGGCTTTAGATAAAATACAGGCCGTTACGGAACACCAGCTGATCAAAACATTTATGCCGTTGGTCATGGCGGGGTTGGTTGCCGGAGTCACTTTTCTATTCACGACTCTGGGGAATGTTGAAAATTTGGCACTGGAAAATAAACTGAAATTGGAACACTTGCATGAAGCTGAAGAAGATTTCGGGGAAAAAATGGAAAAAATTGAAGAAACTCTAACAGATTTACGAGTCCATGTTGGACGTATAACAGCACATTAATTAAGGAGTAATAATGGACATTTTAGATTGGATCGAAATACTTCAAACAATAGGAGTCCCGACGGTTGTAGCGGGAGCAAGTTTCTGGTTTATAAAATATTCTTTTGATAGCGCTCAAAAAGAACGCAAACAATTTCAGGATCAGGATCGCGAGAACGATGCTCGTATTTTCCAGCTGGCAGAGAACAGCAACCAAGCATTGAACGCGATGAGTAAAGCACTCGACGCTAACACGGCGTCAATGAATGCACTAATACATAGGAGTTCGTAATATGCCTTTACCGTTTATCTTGCCAATTTTAAAAACAACGCTTTCGACAATGGTGACAGCATTCTTCACGGAGCGCGTTATCATGGCAACAACACTTGAGATATTAAAATATTTGAGTCGTCGTTCGTCCAATACGGTTGACGACAAAATAGTCTCAATGTTGGAAAAAAGTATTGCAGAAAAGCAAAAGTCCTGAATCAGTTTTCGGGATTATTGTTTTAATGGTTGCGATTATGATTTTAGTCGTCGCAATTATTTTGGTCAAAGTTTAGTCGAGTAGACAAGTGCGTTTATATACTCGGCGTGAATTTAATAAATATTTAACAATAGGTATTCTTATGTCTTCTGGTTTAATCACTCCACATTTTTCAGTGGCAGAAATGCAATGCCGTTGTAACAATCCAAATTGTGAACGGAAAAACCCTGACATGAACGGCGACATGATGAAGATGCTGGAAGAATTACGTCTGGCAACATTCGCACTTCCGGTGAGTTCGGGGGCGCGTTGTCTTGATTACGATATATCTATCTCACCGAAAAAAAATAAATTAGGGGGGGTACATGTACAGTCGGTTGCTTGTGATGTCCTTGTGGGGCATTTGGGATCGCCTGACGTGCTAAATCTCATCGACCGTGCGCGTGCTATTGGCTTTTCTGGACTGGGGGTCGCTTTAGGCGGGAAGTTTAAAGATCGAAAAAAACGATTCCTGCATTTGGACGCTCGCCACTTACTACCGGAAGATTATGGTTTCGGTGGGAGCGCCGTTTGGTCATATTAGTGAGCAGAAATTGAGCAGAAATTGAGTGATTGAAAAAATGCTGGAAACGTTATCACTTGCAAATACTGGTGGCGGGGGAAGGATTTGAACCTTCGACCTTCGGGTTATGAGACCGGTTGACCATAATAATTTCAATAACTTAGCTTATTTTTTATAAGCAGAATTGAGCAGAATTGGCCAAAAGTGAGCAGAAACGTGAGCAGAAATTTCAGCCATATTTTTTCGTTAATGCTTCCCCGCATTCTTCGGTCGCCTTAGTATCAAGTTCTGCATATATCTGAGTTGACTGAATAGAAGTGTGTCCAAGATATTTTGCAATTTCGTCAAGCGATTTCCCACTCTGGTATAAATCAGATGCACAAGTATGCCTGAGATCGTGAAAGCGAAAATTTTCAATTCCAGCCACTTTCAAAAGTGATTTCCACGCCTTCGCACAATCCTGCTTAAATATATACTCACAGGAACGCTCAGACCATCGCTCAAGCAAAAGTTTTCTTATTCTTGGCATTCCCTTGAAGGATAATTTCCTTTTACTCAGGCCGTTTTTAAGACCTTCTACACGAACATTATGTTTGTATATCTGAACAAGTTTTCCATTCTTCATTTTAGTGCCGGTACATAACGATTTCCGGATAGTATGGGTAAACGTGATAATCTCATCCTCAAAGTCGATATTGTTCCAGAATAACGCCAGCGCTTCACGCTTTCTGCACCCTATATATATACCGAAAATAACAAAGTCCTTCAGGATTGCTGAAGTTTTTCTTGTTTCCAGGTGATGAAATAAGCGCTTCCGCTCCTCATCAGTCAGAAAGCGATGATCTTTCCGGATTACTTTCTCACGCTTCACGTCATTGACAGGATTAAACTTAAAGCCTTTCTGAGTCTGCTTTGCGTAGTCAAATGCACCGCGCAATGATGTCAGGTAATTATTAATAGTTTTTGGTGAGACTGTAAGTATTGCCTTTGCGTTCACTATATCTGACGGCTCAATTTCCATTAATATAATGTCGCCTATATGCTGACGCCAGAATTCAAGGTGAGTGCATTTATTCTGGCAGTCCTTTTCATACTGAACACGGTCAATTATATAACCGTTCAATATATCACTGACCGTAATTTCATAACCGGTTTTGATTTCCGGAGAACTAACCGAAAGTTTTACCTTAAACGATGCAATCGCGTCCGCAATAAATTCGCGCTGGTTATCGCCTTCGATGGAATTAGTTTTTTTATAATCCGGAAGTTCAGAAACACGGCACAATTTAATCCGCTTAACAAACAGGGATTTGCCGGTCTTTGGATCGACCTTAAATTCCGGTCTGATTTTCAGGATGATGTTTACTTCTTCAGGCTTCAGCTTCGGGATATCACTGACTGACTTGTTTTTTTCGTCTACTGGTTTCAGTGTCCAGTCTGAGCCGTCCTTGTTTCCCTTGAAGTTTTTCAGGTTCTTCAGGTTCTTCATAATATTGTCTAATTTTTTCCTTTGCACGTCCTATATAAAATTTTGCATTTTTAATCAAATGCAACTCCAAACTAGTCATTTCTCCCGTTCTCCTTTTATTAAGTTTTCGAGTTTAATGATGTAATACTCCGCACGATTCAACTCTGATTGTATTTCGTCAAAGTCTTTAATATTTTTATCGTGGCGCATCATGTCCGATTTGCCGGTGAATAACCAGTTCAAGTTCACTCCGGAGTCAGGTAATGCTCTTATAAAACTGGAAGTCACACCGCGCTTTGGATCAGTCATCATGACTTGAATATCACTTGGTTTCAGTCCAATGCTTTTTGCAAAATGAGTTAAGTTCCCGCCGTATTTAAGATCAATAAATTCCCTAATCCTACCTTTAATTTCCTCGTCAATTTCCATCAAATAATTTTTTTTAAAAAAAGTATTGACACATAATAGTTGCTTAATATAACATTATGTTATAACATTATGACATAGGTTTTGCATAACATGACTGCAAAACTGATTTAGCAAACATACTCATTCATGCTGAACAGGATGTCAAGTTATTTTCAATTTTAATTTTAAAAGGGAAATTATGTCATTAAGTACACGCGAAAAAATGAAAATTGTCGGAGTCACTTTGAATGATGTTGCTAACGATTGCAAATTATCCGTAAGCGACGTGTGCAGACTCTTAAACGATGATCTAGTCAAGTCAGTCAAAACATCAGCTGACAATCTTGTTTTGAAGAAACGTGAAGTAATGGAAAAGAAACTTTCAGGAAAATGACAAAAGAAGAAAAAAGACTAATTCAGGAACAGACACAATCGAATCGTGATTTGATTCAGGAGTTCCAGAAATTTTACAGGGTCGCGTCGAAGATTTTGCCGGAGATTGAAAACACGGAAACACTTCGGCGCATAAAAAATGAACGTGAAGCATTCCGTAACAGGAACTTATGAGAATAAGAAAGTGCAAAGTGCGATGTAAGTGGTTTCGGGAATGTGGACGTTATGACAAGCGCGGGTCTAACCTTCGTGCATATTGTCAACCGGATTTAATACGACATGGGTTCATTGAAAGAAAGCGAAGCTAGTATCCAGAAAGCAATTCTTGACTGGGGCAAAGTTATGCGAATTCCTATGCGCCGGATGAACGTGATCGGGACTCCAACAAAAGACGGTTTCAGGCCAGCGCCGAATCGTGGAATGGCAGATATACATTGCGAACTAATAATTGCTGGAATTCCGGTCAGCGTATGGCTGGAATGTAAAACTAAGCGCGGAAAACTCTCACAGTCGCAAGAAACCTTCCGCGAAGGTGTTACTAGCTACGGCGGATTTTATTTTATTGTAAGGAGCATAGAGGACGTTGAAAAGGTTCTCGATAATGTCCTCGCAGATGCGCGTGTATTCAAACTAATGAATGCTTAAAAAAAAGCAGCTGCTCAAATTTCTTTAATAATATCAGTAGTACGATTTTCCAGCTGGGGATTTGAAAAAGGAATTGTACAACAAATAAATGGTTGATTTACACGAAATTGCAGATCAACGATCCGGCTCACATATAGGTCATGAGTCACAGCGAATACTTGGTGAAAATCATGATCTGGTGGGAGTAAGCGGGGAAGCAATATTTGCAAAGTATTTCGGGCTGAAAATGAATGACGAAATTAAGCCTGAAGGTGATGACGGCATTGATTTTCTGCTTGGCTTGAATTTCAGTGTTGACGTCAAAACAGCAAGAAAACCATACAACTTATTATTGGAAGTGGGTAAGCCAGTCGCAGATATATACGTTTTAGCGGATTACAACGATGGTGATCCGTATTTGTTAGGTTGGGAATGGGGGAAGAACTTGTCACAAGCTCCGACGCGGGATTTTGGTTATGGAGTGATTAACCATTATATACCAGCTGAGGAATTACGCTCATTGGATGAGCTACTTAACAGATCAATATGGGGGGAAGAATGAATGGAATATATGGCGAAATGCCGATGGAAGATTATCACGCAACTACAGCGCTTAATTCTTCAAGAATGAGAACAGGTGCAGACGTATCATTTGAGGTTGCAGAGTATGATTCAACAGTGCCAGGTGAGGAAACAATTCATCAATTTGATGGAACTATTGTTCACCATACATTTGAAACGAAGGAAACCAAATCAAAATACGCAATCGCTCCGGATGTTGACCGAAGAACAAAAGCGGGTAAAGCAGAATATGCGGAGTTTGTTGAAGGGTTACCGGTTGGAGTCAGGCCGATAACTCAAGTTCAGCATGATATGGCGCATAAATGCTTGGAAAACGCTTTGTTACATCCAGAGTCCAAAATGTTTCTGGAACATGGAATGTTTGAGCGATCTTACTTTTGTGAATTGCAGGACGTTGAGGTCAAAGCAAGACCGGACATTGATATGACACACATTGCAACGTCCAATAATTTTCCCTGTTTGGTGGATATAAAGACACGCGGGAAGGGTCGTGCAAAACGTGATATCTGGAACTATGAATACTGGACATCACATATGTACTTGCAATGCGGTCTACAGATTATGACTGCACGGAAATTAGGACTGGAAGTGGATAATTATTTTTATTTACTGGTGGAGAAAGTACCGCCATTTCAAATTAACGTCGTGCCGGTGGATGCAGAAACTATTCACTGGTCAATACGCGCAACACAAACATTAATCGAGCAATGGAAAGCATGGTTAGACAGTGGTTGTCCAAAATCTTACGGACTAAAGCAGAAGGCGATAAAAACGCCGGAATGGATCAAAACGAAATACGCTTAGTAAAATGTCGCGGTTGCGACACTCTATTTGAGCGCAAAAGCACACAAAAAAGAGTCTGGTGTTCAGGCAAGTGTTACAGCAAAAATAAGCGCAAACGTAGAAATTTCAAGGACATTGCTTGCGATATATGCGGGAAAATATTCACGCCGAATAAATATAACCAGAAAAGATGTGGACATATATGTCGGTTAATCTACAAGCGTCATTATTTCCATAATCGTGCAGAAACGCGTGTTTATGTCCGCAAATCAAAGCTGAATATTAAGCGCTGTGAATTCTGCAAGATACAATTTGAAGCAGTTCCAAAGCATAAACGGTATTGCTCAAATGAATGCAAGAACATTGCACGATCAAGACGCCGTAGAACGTCAGTAGAGATCAAAATACAAGCGCCCAGGTTACGCGAAATTACAGAAAAGGATATTAACAGTTCTGCATATTCCGAAGCAATTCGGGAGTATCAGAAGAAGGGAAAGAAAATAATAAAATTTCCCACTATTGAACATGAATCGCCAGACGTTTACATCGACATTATCGGTGCAGACAATGATGGACTTCATGATGATTTAAATAATTTTAATGCTAAGCGAAACAGAGAAAGGAAGATATGAGTTTACTACCTGAAGATTATAATGCGTCAGAATTTGAAAAAGAAAGCAGCGAAGGTGGACAATCACAGTTTTTCAGCCTGAAGGATGGTCAGGCAAGAACAATCCGGATCATGGGAGATCAAGACAAGCCGGAAACATTTGTTATGGGATATTCAGCATGGCGTGAGGGGAATAAGAAGTCACGGCCTAACACTGATCGAGGTTATTCAGAAATGGCGGAATATGCAGAGATACAGACGTTTACAGATAGGAATGGAAACGAGGTTGAACGTAAAGAGCCAAAGAAGTTCTGGTTGTTCCAGATATACAACGTAACAGAAAGCCGTGCGCAAGTGTGGGAAGTTAGAAGACGCGATATTCGTCGGATGCTTGAAGAATTTGAACGCAATCCTAAGTGGGGTGATCTGACTCAATATGACATAACGGTTACGCGTACAGGCAAAGACATATCAAACACTAATTATTCTTTGATGCCTGAACCGCCAAAAGCTTCGCCGTCTGAAGAAATGTTCAAGGCAATCAAGGAAGCTCGAATTGATTGCACTGCAGTATTCAAGGACGGTGGTTATGCAATGGGCGCATTAACTGAAGATGTACCCGCTGTCAACGATGTACCGAATGACCAGTCTAATATTGATCGTTTAAAAAGTATTGTTACTGGTGATTAAACATATGGAGAAAACGCTATGGATGGCAAGAACAACATACCGCCCTTTATAACGCTTGCGCGTAAACTATTTAACGATCCCATGTGGACACAAGAGCGGTTCAGCTATGCTCAAGCATGGGTCGATCTTCTTTATTGGGCTTATCATTCTGACGGCAATTTCAAGTGGGAAGGAGAACGATATAATCTGAAGCGTGGTCAGTTGTGCCATACCGAAAGTTTCTTAATGAAACGGTGGAAATGGTCACGCGGAAGACTAAGGAGAACGATAAAGAAATGGCAAGCAGGTGAACAATTAACGGTACATAGGGCGGTACATAGGTCGGTACATGGAACGGTACATTGCAGAAACGTCATAACTATCTGTAATTATGATCAATATCAGATGCCCAATAGTACAGGCGGTACATCCAACGGTACATCCATCGGTACACGGTGTGAACATCAAACGGTACATAATAAGAAAGAATTAAAAGAAGAAATTTATAGAAAGAATTATAAGAGCGCGCGTGCGCGCGATATATCTGAAAAGGATAAAAAGAATAGTTTAAAACTTCTTAACAAATTAACTGCACAATATGAAAGGAATAAAGAAAAAGGATTAGCATAAGAAAAACGTGCTTCCCTGCCAAAGTCTGATCCATATAAAATAAGAATGGATATTCACAACAGGCAGGATGCTTTCAGTACAGTCAGACACAAAACAATTAACCGCATATCTCAAGGGCGTTCAGAAGAAGCAAATCCCTTTTGCTACTATGGTCGCCTTGAATGACGTGGCTTTCGATTGTCGTTCATTAGTACAAAAGTCACTTCCCCGCCGATTCGATAGACCAACGAAAGGTCTGATCTCATCAGTTCAAGTTGTCAAATCAAAGAAGAAAAACCTAACAGCACAAGTGGGCTTCGCTGGTCGTGGCTTCAGGACATCAAAGTGGATGGAGTCACCAGCGGACATAATGCACCGACATATCAAGGGCGGGACACGCTTCCCGAAGATGGGGGGCAAGCTACGCATTCCATCAGATACTAAAGGCGGGGGGATCAAGCTCAACAAGTTCGGCAACATAGCAGGAAAGAAAAACAAGATCGCCAAGATGTTAGGCAAGTCTGACCAGTTCTTCGAGGGTGTACCGAAAGGAAACTTCAGCAACAAAGATCGTGGGATATGGGAGCGCATACCAGCGAACAATAAACGTGCGAAAGGATCACAGGCTACCAAGTGGAAAGATACTGGAAAGATGATACAGCGCATAGCTTATGAGCCGTTCACCAAGTACAAAGCAACCTATCCGTTTGAAAAGATTGTCGTCCTCGCTGTCAATAAGAACTATAAAAAAAGATTTGTGCGGGCGCTACAGAAAGCATTAAAAACTGCACGATGAACATAGGTTCTTTCAGCGTATTTTTTTCTGAGGGTCGTGTGG
>VTLG01012451.1_pt1 | contig 16714 bp, 10 predicted proteins | sample 4694571 | NCBI WGS metagenome assembly VTLG01 (sample SAMN12604809, study PRJNA352737) | marine metagenome | biome: ENVO:00000447; feature: ENVO:00000209|ENVO:00000569|ENVO:01000036; material: ENVO:00002151; isolation source: viral sequences binned using virsorter ...
ACATAGTACAGGTATGTGAACTCTAGCTACCTTTATTATTATCCATCTTTTCTTTCACATTTGCGACTTCTTTTTTAAGAACTTTAGTAAACATTTTCTTAAATGTTTTCTTGATAAAAGCTAATACAGATTGCATAGCAATACCACCTGCTACAGATACAACAGACGCAGTACCAGCAGCTATAACACTAGAAGCTATGACTTCTGGTGCTGGTATAGGCATTTCACCAAAAAAAGGTATATTAAATGTAGCTATAGCTTCTTCAGTTGATAAAGTTTCTTTGGTGTTTGGCAGGTTTGTCGGTATTGTCTCTGGTGTTACTTCTAACGCTTCCTCCGTTGAAGATGCTTTTTCTTCTTCAGCAGAAGATTCCAGACCTCCCAAACCCGACTCTACCTGCTCCAAACTTGGAAGAAGTAGAGGATCTAGATAAGGTTCTTCCACTATCGGGGGATAAAAAATTGTTGTAGGTGGTACTAAGATATAATCCGTATCAGGTAGATCAATCTCAGGTATATCCATTATAGTGTTTTACGTTTTGTAGTTTTCTTTTTCTTGCTTCTTAATAACGCAAAATCTTTTGCAGATATTTTACCATCTTTGTTTTTGTCTAGTTTTGTTTTTTGATTTTTAGAAAGACGCATAACTAAAATAACGATTTACTTTACCTTATATATGTTTTTGTTATAATTCAACTAAGTTTTCTACTCTATAGGGTAGCAAGTGCCTGATACGTCAGATAACGCTTGTGACAAGGTGAAAACCCATGTTACTAATTTAATTTTTAAAACAAAAAAATGGCTAACGCTACTGTATCAAGGCTTGGACTTGTCAACAATACAGGTACTTCCTTTGATGCGTTGTTTTTGAAAGTATTTTCTGGCGAGGTACTTACAGCCTTTGCTGAGAACAATATTTTTAATGAAGCAATGCACACCGTTAGAACAATCGCTAACGGAAAATCAGCACAGTTTCCAGTATTAGGTACTGCAACTGCTGCGTATCACACAGTTGGTACTCCTTTGGTTGGAGCAAACCAAATCAAGGCTAATGAGAAAATCATAAGCATTGATGATTTACTAATTTCACAGGCTTTCATCAGTTCGCTAGATGAAATGAAGAACCACTATGATGTTCGTCAAACTTATTCTTCTGAACTTGGTAAGGCACTTGCTCGTACATACGATCAAAACGTAGCAAAGGTAATTGCTAACGCTTCCAGAGCTTCTACTACTCTTAGTGGTGGTAATGGTGGTGTTGTACTTACACTTGCTAATGGTAATACTGCATCAGCAAACGTCACAGGTGATGAGATAGCAGCAGCTATTTATGACATTGCACAGACATTTGACGAGAGAGACATCCCTCCAACAGATAGATTCTGTGTATTACCACCTGCTGAATACTACAAGTTGGCTGAGTCAGCAACTAGAACAATCGACACCGACTTTAACCCACAAGGTAATGGTTCGTTTGCATCAGGTCGTGTACAAATGGTTGCAGGTATTCCTGTAATGATGAGTAACAATGTACCTCAATCAAACGTAGGATCAAACCCAAGTGGTGCTAATAACACTTACTCAGGTGACGATAGCAAGACTATAGGACTTGTATTTCATAAGTCAGCAGTAGGAACTGTAAAATTACAGGATATGACTACTGAAATCTCAGGATCAGACTATGGCATCATGTATCAAGGAACATTACTTGTAGCTAAGTATGCTCTTGGTCATGGAATCCTAAGACCAGAAGCAGCAGCAACAATTAAACTATCTGCTTCCTAATTTACAAAAATGGGGTATCTTATTATTAGATACCCTTTTTTTTATGTCACCAATGGGCAAGGGAACTTATGGTTCTAAGGTTGGTAGGCCAAAGGCTAAGAAAACTACCAAAAAAACAACTAAGAAAAAACCTAAAAAGATGTAGTTATGGCTAGAAAAAAACTTGGTTTATACGCTAATATTCACGCTAAGAGAAAGCGTATTAAAGCTGGCTCTGGTGAAAAAATGAGAAAGAAAGGTGCTAAAGGTGCGCCTACAGATGCAAACTTTAGGCGAGCAGCAAAAACAGCTAAGAAAAGATGACAACAGCAGCTACAACTGAATTAGAAGCCATCAATATAATGTTGGCTGCGATAGGAGAAGCACCAGTTAACTCGCTTCTCGGCACGTTACCTGTTGACGTAAAGATGGCACAGAAGTTGTTGAATGAGCAAAACAAAGCTGTACAAAGTGAAGGCTGGTCATTTAACAGAGAATTTAATGTTGTATTGACTAGAGATAATAACAACAGAATTAATATTGCTAATAATGTATTAAGAGTAGATGTGAATATACATGACCATCCAACAGTAGATGCAGTACAACGAGGATCTAAGTTGTATGACAGAAATAAGCATCAAGATACTTTTGAAGAAGATTTAAAATGCGAGATAATATATTTTTTGACGTTTGACGAAATACCAGAAGATGCAAGAAGGTATATAAATATAAAAGCTGCAAGAATATTTGTAGATAGATCAGTAACAGATGACAGCTTGCGTACATATACAAAAGAAGATGAGTTACGAGCTAGAAGTGCTTTACTAGATGCTGATACAAATAATGCGGATCATAATATGCTTATAGGAGATCCATCATTAACAGGTAGATTTAATACGTTTAATCCATCACAAGCATTAATTAGGTAACTATGGGTGTTGTATCAAGAGCTATACCTACTTTATTAAGAGGTATATCGCAGTCTGCTGATGCTACAAAGCAGCCAGATCATGCAGATATACAAGACAATGCAAACAGTAATCCAGTACAAGGTCTTACAAAAAGATCAGGTACACAGTTTTTAGCAAATGTAAGTAGTGGCACATTAGGTAATGTACATATACAAACTATTAATAGAGATACAGCAGAAAGATATATAGCAGTTTTTAGTAATGGTAATGTAAAAGTATATGAGTTAGATGGCACAGAACTTACTGTTAATAAACCTGACGGTACGACATATCTTAATACGTCTAATCCAAGAGATCAAATCAAAACTGTTACTATTGCTGACTTTACTTTTGTAGTAAATACAAGCGTTACAGCAGCTATGGACACTACATTATCTGCTGGAAACATTACACAAGCTATTGTATTTATCAATCAAGTCTCAGATAAGACTACATATACGCTTACTGTAGATGGCACTACAGCTACAAAAGATACTTCTAGCGATAGCACATTAAGCACAACAACAGTTGCAACAGCACTACGAAATGGTTTATCAGGATTGTCAGGATTTACTCTTGCACAAAACGGTGCTGTTTTACATATAAAAAAGAATGACGGTAGTAATTTTTCTATAGATGCTACTGATACTCAAGGTAATACACACACTACAGTTGTAAAAGATTCAGTACAAAGGTTTACTGATTTACCAAGAGTATCGCCCAATGGATATGTAGTAGAAGTAAAAGGTGACGAGTCAACTAACTTTGATAATTACTACGTTAAGTTTGTTACTAACAACGGTGGTGCATTAGAAGAGGGTCAATGGGAAGAAACAGTAGAAGCTGGTATTACATTTAAATTTAATTATGGCACTATGCCACACGTTTTAATACGACAAGCAGATGGTAATTTTAGATTTGCAAGAGTAGATGGTGATACATATACAATTAGTGGTACTGATTTTACTTTGCCTAAGTGGGGTGAAAGAACTGTAGGTGATTTAGAGTCTGCACCTAATCCATCTTTTATAGATTCTAAAATTAATAACGTATTTTTTTTTAGAAACAGGTTAGGTTTTCTAGCTGATGACAATGTAATACTTTCTAGAGTTAGTGAGTTCTTTAACTTTTTTCCAGAAACAGTACTTACTGTAGTTGACTCAGATCCTATTGACGTTGCTGCTTCTCATACAAAAGTTGCAATACTAAAGAACGCAGTAACTATGGGAGAACAGTTGATATTGTTTTCAGATCAAACGCAGTTTGTTATGGCTAGTTCTTCTGATACATTTACACCAAAAACTGCAAACGTAATTGTTGCAACAGAGTTTGAGTCTAGTGATTTAGCTGCACCTGTTGGTTCTGGTAGTTCTATATATTACTTAACAGACAAAGGTGATTTTGCTGGTGTAAGAGAATATATAACACAAGAGAATATAACTCTTAAAGATGCTGCTAATATAACTATTCATGTACCACGTTTAATACCAAAAAATATATTTAAGTTTGCAGTATCAACAAATGAAGATGTGTTGCTATTACTAGGTTCTGATAATCCTAACAAGTTATATGTAAACAGATGGTTAGAAGGTGAACGAGGTAAAATATTAAACTCATGGTCAACATATACTTTTAATGAAAACAGAACTATACGAAATATAGATTTTATAGGTAATGAGTTGTTTTTAGTTATAGAAGAAGCAAACGGTACAACATTAGAAAAATTACCATTTGCAGCAGACTTTGTAGAAACTAATGCTACGTTTGAGTTTCATCTTGACCATAAGGTAACAGAAGCAACTACTGGTGTATCTGTAGCATATAACTCTGGTACTGATGTAACTACATTTACTGTACCTTATAGATTAAGAAAGAAGATGACAGTAGTAGGTAGATATTTAGCATCTAACGAAACAAGCACATTTGTAGATACACAGGGCAATACAAAGACGCTAAAAGCTGGACAAGTATTACAGACAGCTAATGCTACAGATGGCAGTACAAGCACAATAACTATTAGTGGTGATTATAGAAATAGTAAATTTATTATTGGTGAACCTTATGAAATGCACTATAGGTTTAGTAAACAACGATTAACAGAGCAAGCAGGTGGTCAATCATCAGGTGAGATTATTAGTGGTAGATTGCAGTTACATCATTTTTATATAAAGTTTGAAGATACAGGATTTTTTAAAGTACAGGTTACACCAGAAAATAGAGATACAAGTGAACATGAGTTTACTGGTAAGTTTCTTGGTGCTGCATCTGCTGCTATAGGTCAGATAAATTTAGAGTCTGGTACATTTAGATTTCCTGTAATGAGTCGTGCAGATAGCGTAGATATAGATGTAAAAAATGACACGTTTTTACCTACACAGTTATCTAGTGCAGAGTTTGAAGCAATGTTCTATATAAGGAGTAGGAGAATATAATGGGATATTTACGAAAATCCAACAGCAAAGATTTACGTCATGTCATGGCTAATATGCGTGTTATGGATAAGGTAGAAGCATATTACCAATGTGGATGTGAACCAGAAGATGCACTAGCTCTTACATATATAAATAGTCAAATAACTATGACCGCAGCAGGTGACGAAGATCAACCTATGGGTTTATGTGGTGTTATGCCTAATGGGTGTATATGGTTTGTTGCTACTGATGAATTGTTTGATAATAAAAAATATAGAATACAACTTGTTAGAAAAGGTAAGGAATGGGTAAATGAGCTTTTACAAACCTATGATTATCTTTATAATTATGTATATGCAGAAAATAAGATTTCTATTAAATGGTTGCGTTCAATGAACTTTAATTTTATAAATTTACATAAAGATTATGGTTTACATAAAAAACCATTTTATGAATTTATGAGGATAGTCTAATGTGTTTAGGTGCTGGATTATTAGCAGGTGCAGGTGGTGGAGCAGCAGCAGGTACAGCAGCAGCTACAGGATTCGGTGCAGCAGCTAGTGCTGGTAGTGCTTTAGGATTTAGTAGTGCAGCAGGTTTAGCAGGTCTTGGTGCAACAACAGCAGCGTTTGCACCAGTTGCAGCAGCAGCACCAGCAATATCATTTGGTGCAGCAGCTAGTGCTGGAAGTGCTTTAGGATTTGGTTCTTTAGGTGCAGGTTTAAGTTTATTAACACCAGCAACATTAGGAGCTTTTGCTGCACCAGCAGTTACAGGAGCTACAGGTCTGTTTGGTTTAGGTGCTGCAACAAAACCATTTTTATTAGGGCAAGCATTAAGTCTTGGTACAAATATTTTTAGTACTTTGCAGCAAAGACAAGCAATATTTGATTCAGTTCGAGATATATACGATACTTCATTACAACTTATAAGTAATGCAGAACAAGCAAAAATAGATCAACAAAATAGTATTAATGATTTAAAAAAAGCAAAAGATGCTTCTGATAAGCAAAAGATTTTCACACAAAGAATAAGAAGTGAAAAAGCAAAAGGTGCATTGATAGCGTCAGAAAGATCAGGTATTACAATTAGTTTGTTAGCACAAGATATAGAAAACCAAACAGCTAATCTTGTAGAATCAATAAATCAAACTATGGAAACTAGAGTACGAGAAGCTATAAGAGACAAAAACGCATCTGATACCAAAAGAGATTCTATACGAAATCAAGCTATTACTAATATTAATAAAGCTACAAATGCTGCTGCTAATGCACCTACCTTGTTCGGTGCTATAACTAAAACTTTAAGTTCTGGTTTAACATCTTACGCTGGTTTGAGGGCAATGGCATGAGCAGTTCTTATCAAGGTACAGAGTTTGCTGTAGAAGGACAACAACAACCATTTATTGTTGAAAAACCAGTAGGTACTTCTGTACGATCAAAGTCAGCTATAGATATTGTTGCAGAAAGTCTTGCAAGTATTAACCCTGCAATAAATGCTATGTTGAATCTTAATATAAAAAAAGCTGTAGCAGAAGAAAAACAAAAAGGTTTTAATTTAGCTGTAAGAGAAAATAGACGAGAAGGTGGTTTTAAGACAGTAGTAGATGAGCTACGAAAAAATCAAGAAGATGGTGTTACAAATAGATTTATAGCAGGTAGTATTTTTGCACAAGATGCTTTTAATGAAACAAGAGCTAGTTTGTTGTCAGCAAGAGTACCTAGAGAAATAGAAGCGTTATACAATATAACAACTGTAGAGTCACCTCTTATTGCTGAAGATGGTACACCTTTGACAGATGTTAATGGTGATGCAATTACGGAGAATAGACCACTATATGAATTTCCTGTAACCTCACCACAATATAGAGATTTTGCAGAGCAGGTTAATGCTATAGGTGAAGCTGAATCACAATTTTTACAACCAGAAGATAAGTTAAAATATTTACAAGCAAAAGAATTAGCTTTTCAAAAATTAGAAAAAAATCACGTTACAAGAAATAATGATTTTAAATTTAATACATTAACAGCACAGAACAATTCTGTTTTATTAGAGTCATATATAAAATCAAAAGATGCTGATTTATCAACACCAAATATAGATTTATTTGAAAATGATGAACTGCAAAAAGAAGCAGAATTAAATAGTTTAAAACTTATAAATGATAAAATTACAAGAGATTTTCAATTAGGTTTAACATCAGATAAAAGTAAAAAGTATTACGAGAATCTTATAAAAAATATTGAGAGTGTAAGTTATCAAATATTTGAAAGGTTTGGTGAAGATGAAGCAAGAGATTTTTTAAGATGGGCTGAAAACATAAAATACGGAAATGGTAAAAATACATTACTACAGCATAAAGATTATAAAACTAAAGTATTCCAAATTAAATCTAAAATAGGTAAAGAAGTAGATCGTATAAATGAAAATAAAGATAAAAGAGAAGAAGAAAAAGCAGAAAGGTTTTTTGATGCTGGTATTCAAGAACTATTAAAGAAAACAAATACAGGTAGGATTTTATGGCTATCACCAGAAGGTCAAGAGCTACATCAACAAATGATTAATCAGTTTCCAAGATACAAAGAAATGATTGACGATTATGTTGATTTATATAATGGTGATCGTAAGAAAGCGATATTGCAATTTAGGATTGACATGAATAGTGGTATATATGATGACCAGCCAGAAAAAGCGGTAGATCGTTTAACGCAATTAATTAATGATTTAGGAGGTTATTCAAGAATTACAGATAGTGAAAGTACCATGATTAATACTGCTATTGCTGATTTAAGAGCAGTACCAGACAATCAACTTAATGGTGGTTATAAAAATCTTAGAAAGTCAATGAAAGATATGATATATAATACTTTAGAATTAAACATAGATGCAGAAGGTTCTGTAAGTTTATTTGAGTCTTTTAATAATAAAGGTGTTAATAAATTTAATATGACTGCTGGACAAGCAAACATAATAGCTAAAAATGTTTTAGATAAAGTATTACTTGATATATCAGACTATAGAGATAGTGGTGATAGAAGCGAAGAAGATATACAGAAATATATAGAAGAAACAATTATGGGTACTGGTACTAAGAGCATACAAAAATTATTAAATGATGCTATACGACCAACTGATATAGAAATAAATCTATTTAGTGCTGATGGTCAAGAAGTACTACCAATAAAAATTAATAAATATAATGACTCAGACTTATATAACAAATTCCAAAGTGGTGAAGTTACAGAGTTTAATCCACCAGAAGATTTATTTAGGAAGAAAAATATACCATTTAAATTTTATAGTAATTATTACAATACAAAGAATCCAAAAGATTTTAAAGCAACTGATTTACCAAATATATATTTAAACAACGTAAATACAATAGATGGTGAAGTTATTGATAAAGGTAAAATAGATAGTATAGAAAAATTAAAGAAAGACGCTAAAGGTTATTCGTCATTACCATTAGAAGAAAACTCTAATAGATTTTTAGCTAGTGCGTTAAGTGAGACAAGAGTTGCAAGTACAGATTTATCGGGATTAGTTAATATACCACCAGATACAATAGATACTCAGCCTATCACGCATACAGTTATTTCAGGTGATAATGTTTCTGATATTGCAGATAAATACAACGTATTACCACAAGAAATTATAGATTTAAATAATTTAGGTGATGGTAGTGTAATCAATATTAATGACAAATTAAAAATACCAATGAATCCAGTAAATACTTTATTTGATTTTAGAAATAAAGAAGAAATGCCATTTAAAGATTACGGAGGATTTGGTAAATTAATTAAAACTGGTGAGTCTAATAATAATTACAATGCTGTAAATATTAAAGATGGTGATAATTATGTTTCTGGTGTTGTAGATGGACTAGATCAAAAAACTATAGGAGAAGTATTGAGTGACCAATCTAATGGTGATTACAGGGCAGCAGGTGCATACCAATTCTTATACAATACGTTGAACGAAACGTATGAAAGGGCTGGTCTAACAAAGGATAGTATCTTTAATAAAAATAACCAAGATCGTTTATTCTGGGCGAGGATGGTTAATAGCAGCAGACCAAACATAAGAGCATACTTAATTGGTGTATCTGATGATTTAGATGCTGCATTAGAAGATGTATCGTTGGAATTTGCAGCAGCACCAGATTCTACAGGTAAAGGACAGTTTGATACGGATGGTAGAAATCAAGCAAATATTGACTTACAATTATTAAAAGATTCAATAAAAGAAGCTAGAAAACAACTTATAGGTAAGTAAATGACATCTTCTAATTTTCCTGAGAAGTACGAAGCAACAGAAAGCTCACCTGAGACTAAAATTACAACAGCTTTTGATAGTCTTAACGATACAAATACTATCTCTACAGAAGATGCTTTTGCTAATAGCGATCAACCAGTATTTGATGCAGCAAGTTCAGACAAAATATTTAATGATTTAGATTTAGAAAATAGTAAAATACCTTTTTCTATAGGTGATGAGAATACACCATTAACAGATAATACGGAAGAACCTGATTTTTATGATAAAAAGTTTGCAGAATATGAAAAGAATTTTGATAATCAATTTACAAATAAAGTATATAAAAAAGTTGGTGATATATTACCTAAGAATTTAAAGTCAAAATATAATACGCAATTAGAAGTAAGAAAACAAAAAGCATTAAAAGACTATAGAAATAAATTAAAGTTTGCTGAAGAAAATGCTGATAGTTTTGTTGGTCAAACAGTAAGAGGATTTCTTGCTGCATATCCAATGGCTATAAATGAGCTATATGACGGAGGTATAAACTTTTTTAGAGAAATAGCAGGTCAAGAATATAAAGAGTTTGAAATTTTCGATATTGATGGTATTACAGAAAGTCTTACTATGGTAGATCCAGAGCAAGGCAATAAAAATGTATTTGATACTGTAAGTATTATGACCAGATTTATTGTTGGTTCTAATGCAGTTAAAGGTGTCGGTAATAAATTATCAGGCGGTGTTAATCCAGTTACAGGTTTAGGTAAGTTTGATTATAAACCTGTTAATTACAGCTTAAAAGGTGCAAAGGTACAAGATGTAGCAAACTTTTTTCACAATAGAGCATTAGGTTTTACAGAGGATTTTATTGCTTCTGTTTTATTTTTAGATAGTGAAACAGATAATTTCTTTAAAGTTTTTGAACCGTTAGTTAATAAAGTTCCACAATTAGATACTGCTCTATATAGATTTTTAACAAGCACAGATCCAAAAGAAGATGGTTTTATATTATCTAAATTAAAATTTGGTTTAGCAGAAGCATTACCTTTTCAGTTAGGTTATACAGGTGTAAGAGGATTAAATAGATCAGGTAGAATAGGTTTTAAAACTGCATTTGGTGAAACTGTTGATTTAGGTAGATTTTTAGTAGATGGCACAGTAGAAAAAATAAAAGCTATTAAAAAAGATCCATTATTAGTAGAACGTATAACACAAGAATTAATTAGTAAAAGAGGTTTTAGACCTGATGTTAATTATAAGTATATAGATGATGTTCAATGGAATCAGTTAACGCTAGATCAAAAAATAGAACAGTTATATAAAAGAAATGACATTGTTGTTGAAAGTTTAGCTGATGAAGATAACGGTAAAATAAGCTATATAAATAAGGCTATTGCCGAGTTAGATACAAATGGAACTTTAACAGAAGATAATTTAAAGCAGTTATTAGATATAAAAGGTGATGAAGCAGCTACACCATTTATGACTAATTTAGATAGTGGTAAAGGCTTGTTTAATAATCGTGGTAAAGAATATTTAAAAGAAAGACTAAAGTTTTTAAATTTTAAGAATAGAATAGATGGTAGTCCAAAAGAAGGTTATACATATAAAAATGCAAAAACTGGTGATGTTGTAACATATCCACCAATTAGGTTTCAAAAATTAAGTGATGGTGATTATGAACTTTTAAATGGATTTGTTGATAATCTTGCTGGTGGTAGATTAAATGATGTTTCTTTTAGTATTAACAGTAAAATAGGTGCTGCTGGTAGATTTAATTTTGAAAATAAATTAGTAGAGATAAATGGTAAAATTTTTGAAGAAGGTGATTTTAGTCGTACATATATACATGAGTTATGGCATACATTATCAAGATATTTACCAGACGTAGAAGTTAAAAAATTAAGAAAAGAATTTGCAAAAAAAAGAAACAAATACCTGCAAAATTTTGATGCTAATAAAAAAGATTATATAAATACAAAAGACGTAGATACATTATTAGTTGATGCTTTAGAGTCTTTTGAACAGACTTCACCTTTTGCTGGAATAAGAAGAGCTAATGTTTTAAAAAACAAAATATTTAGCGAAATGAAAGCAGGTAATTTAAAAAGACCAAACGATACAAAAACATTTAAAAAGATTGCAAATGAATTTTTAGAAAGAAACAAATTTACTAATGAAAACTATAGATATACAAATATAGATGAATATTTTGCAGAAACAATGACAGATGAATTTTTTAATTTTGAAGGTCGTTTGCCTGATGCAGAAATAGGTACTTGGAAAAGATTAGGTCAAGAAATACAAGAATACTTTAGAACTATAATGGCAAATGTTAGAGCCAAATTTGGTGATACAAGAACAACAAAAATCTTTAATGACTTTAATTCTAATAACGGTCAATTTAAATATAAGAAAACAGATTTGCCTATAGAGTATAGAAACTTTGATGACATGAACAAAGTTGATTATATTACTTATAAGAGAAATGGAAATAGACCAAATAGAAAAGGAATAGGCGCACCAAAAGGTGATGGTCGTGGTGGTGATGCTGGTGGTGGTGATGCTGGCAGACCAACTGGTGATTTTGACATGGGAGATCAAGATAGCTTTATGAAGCTACCTCATGTCCGCAAACAGTTTGAAATGTACAGCATTTTAAAGCAAAGAGTAAAAGCATTAGAAGCTGATGGTTTATTAGGTAAATCAAGAACACAAAGATCATTAGTAGAAAATGCAATAGAGCTACTAAGTAATACACCTGAGTTAAAAGCAAGAGCAGAAACAATGGCACAAATATTAGATATGAATCCATTGCCAGAACTCAACTATGCTTTAGCAGAACAAATAACACTATTAGCTAGAAAAAATAATGATGTAGCTATAAGACTAAAGACAGCTATTGCTAATGAAGATTTTGGTCTTGTAGATGCAAATATGGAAAAGTTTTTAGACAATATGAAAGAAATAGATGATTGGATAGAATTAGCTGTACCCATAGGTAGTGAAACTGGTGCTGGTTTATATGCAATGTCTATACCTACAAAAGGCATAGATCCAGAAGAATGGGCTAAATTATCACCTGCTGAGAAGTTTCAATTTAGAGTAAAAACAAAAGAAGAAGTAATTTTTAACAACAAAAAATATAGTAAAAGATTTTCTGACTTTCAACAAATGGTGCAAGATGCACACGCAGAAGCATTAAAAACTGGTGATTATATGAAGTTAGATAATTTGTTTGGTGTATTAAATAGAGCAGGTGGAGATCCACAAAAGCTGCAAAAACTATTTGAAATGAATTTATTAACAGCAATATTAAATGACAAAATTATATCTCCTATGAATGATTTATCTATAAATTTATTGTTATTTCATCCAGCAACACAGATAGTAAACTTTACTTCTAATGCTTTAGAAGCATTATTTTTTAGTGCAGAAATGATGGGTGATCCTTATATGATTTACAAATTATTTAAAGGCGATACTACAATGTTTGAAGAAAATTTACGAGCAGTTATAGGATATGTAAATGATTTTAATTTTGTAAATGAAACTTTTACTAAATACGTTACTGAACAATCATGGTTAAATCAAACTAACATTATAAATCCTAGAAATACTAAGTTAGAAAATGTTAGTCAAAATGCTTTTAGTAGTCAAATACTAGAAGGTCAACTGCCATTTACAGGTAGAGAATATAATATTTTAGGTAATAAATTTAAAGTTAATGCAATGGAAATTAAAAATACAAGACTAGGACAAGCTGTATCTGCTCTTATTGATAGTAAACCTGTACAAGGAACTTTAAGGTATGGAAGCAATGTTATGCAAACAATGGATGGTATGTTTCAAGCTGGTGCTATAAATTCATCACAAATGTTTTATGCGTATCGTGATGGTTTAAAACTAGGTAAGACAGGTGGTGAATTAAATGAATATGTTATGGGTAGATTAAAAGCAGCACAAGAGTTATTTATTAATAAATCACAAAAAGTATTAAAACGTGGTGTTATAGATGATGATTTAGCAAAAGCTATGCAAGGTGGATTAGAGTTTGCAAAACGTCAAACCTTTACTGAACCTATGTTTACAGAAGGTTTTATATTTGGTCAGGCAGCATCATCATTGAATAGATTTACGTCAACCTCACCATTGGCAAAAAGATTTATGTTTTTTTTAAGATCACCAGTAAACATTACTAAAAGAGGTTTTGAAAGAACAGGTGTTATAAATTTATTAATGCCATCAATGTGGCAGAAACTAAATAGTCCAGATCCGTTAGTTGCAAGACAAGCTAGAGGTAGATTATTTTTAGGTAATATTTTATTAGCACCAGCATTTTTTGCAAAGTTAAAAGAAGGTAATAAGAATGATCCTATAAATCCACCTAATGTAATATTTCAAGGTACAGAATCTAAGTTTTTAGGTATTAATAATCCTAATGCTAAGTTTGAAAAAGATGCTTTAACAGCAAGAAGAAATGCACATGAATTAGATCAATCAGTAGGTTTCTTGCAGAAAAATGATGATGGTACTCCAAAGATAGGTGATGACGGCAAACCAAAATATGAATATTATCAATTAGCAAAATTAGATCCAACAACACAAACATTTATAAATCAACTTAATTTATTTGATTTAGCAGATAAAATGCCAGAACAAACTTTCCAAGAATTTGTAGGTTTAGCATCTTATTACACCGTTAGAAGTTTTTTAAATAGTGCAAATATGTTTGGTGTAGAAGATTTATTTAAATTTGTTAATGATCCTACTGATGCTGGTAATGGATTTTTTAGAAATATATTGACATCATTTGCACCAAGAGCTTTAAAAGATACCAAACATGATATTGGTTATGGTCTTAATAAAACTGGAATAATGTCTGATAAAGAATTTGAAGGGTTAAAGAGTAAAAAAATGTTAAGTAGTAGGTTTGATGAAGATGGGTGGTGGAAGAACTTTAGAGTTGAATTAAATAAATATATACCTTTTGCTGGTGAAGGATTTGACGAAAATGGATATGAGAAGTTTCCGTACGAAAGAGAAATTATTACAAATGAAAGAGTAAAGAAAACATACAACAGAAAAGGTTTAAATTTACTTAATTTTATAGTCTCATCAGAAAGTAGAAATCATCCTATATTTAGTAATTTTCAAACACTAAATTATTTCCCACAAAAACCAAGTGTAAACTCAAAAGTAAATTTTAAATATAACGATCAAAGTACTGGTTTAGTAGAGCAAGCAGAAGTAGGACTAACAACCCCTTTATATAACGAAATGATAGGTTACGTTAATACTGCTACATTTCCTAAAGGAACTAAAGGTTATAAACTGTATGGTGATAAAACATTAGAAGAATCATTAACAGCATATTTCGATTTGCCATACATAAAAGCACACATGGAAGAAATAGAAGATTATAAGTCTCGTAATAAAGTAGTACGCTACGAAGGAATATTTAAAGAGTTAAGAGATAAAGTATTAAATGGAGATCCAGACGTAGGATCAACAGTAGGCATACGAGACATATATGCAGATTATGTTAGATTAGGCAAAGAAATGTTTTTCTACGTTCACAGATCAGAAAATAGTGATTTTATTCAAAATGCAATTATGGAAAAACAAAAGAAATCATTGCTATATAACGATACAATAAAGAATAATCAGACTTTCCAGAAAGCTTACGATCCTAATTATTAATTATGGCTACTAACACCGCAGCATCATCAACTAACCATACAGGTAATGGAAGTACAAATGCTTTTGCAATATCATTTTCTTTTTTAGCTAATAGTGAGATAGATGTTACTGTTGCTGGTGTACTTAAAACCATTACTACCCATTATACGATTAGTGGTTCTACTGTTACTTTTACAAGTGGCAACACCCCTGCTAATGGTGCAGCTATTAAGTTTCAAAGAGATACAGATATAAGTGCTAAGAAGGTAGATTTTTCAGATGGAAGTGTTTTAACAGAAGCAGACCTTGATGCTAATAGTGACCAAATTATATTTGCACAACAAGAGATTACAGATAAATTATCTGGTATAGAAGAAGGAGCTACAGGAGATCAAACAGCAGCAGAAATTAGAACATTAGTAGAAAGTGCTAGTGATAGTAATGTCTTTACTGACGCAGATCATTCTAAGTTAAATGCAATAGAAGCATCTGCAACAGCAGACCAGACCGCAGCAGAGATTAGAACACTTGTTGAAAGTGCTAGTGATAGCAACGTGTTTACTGATGCTGACCATACTAAATTAAATGGTATTGAAGCAAGTGCAACTGCTGACCAAACTGCTGCTGAGATAAGAACGCTGGTAGAATCAGCAACAGACTCTAATGTATTTACAGACGCAGACCATAGCAAACTTAATGGTATAGAAGCTAGTGCTACCGCAGATCAAACCAATGCAGAGATAAGAGCAGCAGTAGAAGCTGCTTCTGATAGTAACGTCTTTACAGATGCCGACCATAGCAAGCTAAACGCTATTGAAGCTAGTGCTACAGCCGATCAAACTGCAAGTGAGATCAAGACTTTATACGAATCAAACAGCAATACAAATGCTCTTACAGATGCAGAAAAAACAGTTATTGATGGTGTTACAGCAAATACAGGTGAATTAAATAAATTAGATGGTTTTACAGGCTCTACTGCTGATTTAAACCAAGTATCAGGAATGTCTAAGCAGACTACTATTACTAATAGTGATAGTCACTTTCCTACTTCTGGTGCTGTTGTAGATTTTGTTGCTAACCAAATAGCACCTGTTGGTGGATTAGAAGTTATTGCAGATGAAGATAACTTTCCTGCAACACAGCCAGTATCAGGTGTTGTTATTAGTATCAGTAATGCTGATGGCTTAGTTATAAATAGTTCTGGGGTCGCAACAAACGCTAGAACAGTAGGTAGTGGAAGCGATAACGTAACTATAAATAATTTTCCTACAAGTCTTAGAAGTAAGACATTATCTAATGAATTAGGCTTGCTTGTTAGTTCTACAGGTGCAAGTCAGATATATAACTACCACAAGCTACTAGCTAAAGAAACAGATGTTTTACAGCTATCAGAAGATATAAATGATTTTGGTAATAGATATAGAGTTGTATCATCAAACCCTACAAGTGACAATGATGCAGGGGATTTAATATTTAATACTTCTACTCAAAAGTTATTAGTATATAACTCAACATCAGGTGCTTTTGAAGAAGCACAATCTGTAGGTAACTTCTTTATATCTACACTTAGCCCTGCATTTAATGGAAGTGTACAGGACTTTACTATTACAAACGCACCAAGTAATGCACAACAGATAATTTTAAGTATCA